>Ga0123354_10002222_pt1 | contig 25268 bp, 17 predicted proteins | sample TergutLab28metaG_2_FD_97872 | JGI IMG/M metagenome (GOLD analysis project Ga0123354, IMG submission 97872) | Labiotermes labralis P4 segment gut microbial communities from Petit-Saut dam, French Guiana - Lab288 P4 | ecosystem: Host-associated > Arthropoda: Insects > Digestive system > Gut ...
ACGTTATTCGAGCAGCGGCGCAGCAGCAATACCATCTCACGCACATCGCTTAGGTCAATATTCACATGATACCCGTCAATCAGCATCTTGCGCGCGAACGCGCCAAAGGAAGTGATACCGGTAGCGGCCATGCGTTCTTTGATCAGCGCGGTCTCTTCATCCGTGGCCCAAAGATGAAAATGCACGTCGCGCTTACGACCTGACGGTGCTTTCCACGTCATAGGTCAAGCTCTCCGATGTTGTGACCGTCCCTTTGCTTGGGCGGTACCGGTGGCGCGTTTCTCGCCTCGCGGATTTGGCCTAAGACGGACGGCTTCTCGTTAAATATGTCCGCCATGAAACGCGGGCCGCCGAGCTGCGCCGCCCTCAGAAAAGCCTGCTCATAGCTCCCGTACTGCTCAGTGGCCTTGCCCCATAAGACAGCATCTCCAATTCCGAACCGCGCCAGTTCGTATGTTCCGACAGTCAGTTTTCCGTCATTTCCGACACGCATATACTGACCGGATCCGCCGCCTATATAGTACAGCGCGCCGTCCTTATGTTGGCGGTAGCGCTTATCTTCCCGCCATGCGCCCTCGGTCTGATCTAAGGTCGCTTTCCATCCGGCAAAGGCTTTGTCTATATACATGGCTTCCGATTCCACGTCAGGCGTCGCATCCGCAACGGTAGGCAGCGCCGGCTCCTCGTCTGCGGCAGCGTCCTTGACTTCCTCCCGCTTCCACGCGGGGTCTTCCATCCCGAACAGCCCGTCAAAGGATTCAATCTCGGCACGGTTATCGACGGCTCCTTCGGCGTCATTCTCGTACAGCCTAAATATCTCATGACCTTTATCCCAAAGCGCCAATGCCCCTTCCTTGCTGAGAGGTATCATGCCATCCCATCCGTAACCATAGGCATACATATCCGCCCTTGTGACGGTCGGGTCGGAGAGTTGGTCTTTGACATATTCCAAAAACAGCAATTCCGCATTGGGGAGAAACGCGCTGTACCGGGCGTAGCTTGAACCCTCCGGGTTTACCAGAATTCCGTCACGCCGCTCCTCGCCGAGCACGAGCAGGCAATGGTAGCGCCCGTTCTCGTCAACAACACGAGCAATTGGATTGTTCCTGATAAAACTCCACTCGCTCATAAGGTTGCGTGAGAAGCGGTCAAACTCCATGCCGGACAGACGGATGACCTTATTGACCACGCAATCCTTCGCTTCGATTTCGTTATCCTTTCTCCTGAATACTGCTTTTGTTTCAATCATCACTTCAACCTCCTGATATAATTGATTTGTGAGTAGAGCGCGGTATGCAGCCGCGCTCTGCCTCGTTCTTTCCAGCTCTGTCCCGCCTTACAATTCCTCTTCGGGCGCGCCCTGCTCCGGGCCCACGGACGGTGTGTGCGGCTGCGGGTTCTGCCGCGCATCTTGGATGCGTTCCAGCACGGACGGCTTCTCATCCGCTAAGGTTTCCGGCGCAAGCTCGCGCAGCTCCTCGTGGGTCTGCCCGTCGGTCAAGTCCAATCGGGATTTCTCGTTGTTTATGCTCCCGTCGATCATATTGTAATTTTGCTCGGCACTCACTTCAGCTGCGGTCAGGTGATTCGGAACCTCCCGCGTGCCGTCGCTCATGTAAACCATAACACGGGCGACATAATTATTCGCAGCATTCGCCAACTCATCGGCATAATGCCCCCAATAGAAATCACGGCGTCCGTTTTCCGTCGTGAACTGCCAGGTGACGAACTGTGATACGGCGTTCGGGTTCAGCCCTATGGCGAATCCGCGTTGGTCATCAAAGGCGATGGATCGCACAATCTCATAGCCCTGCACAACCGTACCGCTCTCCGCGTGGCCGGGGAGCAGGAAGCGCTCCGCGCCCACGGCATCATACAGCTTTCGCGTATACTTCGTGAAATCCTCAAGCAGTATGGAGTGTGCTTTCAAATAGGCGTCGTCAAATGCTCGTTCTGTAAGCGTGAAATCCTGCGCCCAGTCCTTGTTGCCGTGGGAGTAACGCCCGTCGCTTTCGTACCGCTGTAAATTGCGCGCCAATACAGCATTTACGCGATTAAACCCATACTCATGAATCACCGCCATCGCCGCAATCTCAAGGTTGTAATAATTCGTTTTATAACACGAAGCGTTGATTGCATTATCAATAGCACGGGCACATTCCACGTTTCGCCCGACGCTGTCACGGTAATATGAACGCTCCATGCGTTCGTTGGCTTTTTCCAAGGGATACGGATACATAAGCTTTGCGGGGTCTGTGCGGCCGATGGTATCCTCTGTCATCGCCATAAACAGCTCACGGCAAAACTGCCGCTCCTCTATGCTCTGTGTTATAAGCTGTGCCGAAAGATAGCGTCCGCAGATGCCGACCGCCTCCTTCAATCCGTGACAGACAATGGTGTCGCGCCAGAAGTCCGCGCCGGTATCATATTTGATTTCATCCTCAATCTTTTTCACGTGGTCGGCGCCGTATACGACGCCAAGTTGGGAACCGTTGTCCCAAGCCGTGTGCAGGGTACCCGTATCATCCACAAATTCAACCCGGCCCTTATCGCCGGGCCGGAGTTTGGAATAGGGATCATCCATTGAGACAAGCTCCACCCGCGTCCCCACGGGATACTGTTCCCGCAGTCGCGCTACGACCTCTTTTGACGGCAGTCTGTTGCTCATACGCTTTTCCTCTCTTCTTAAAAAGTTGTTGGTTTATTGTTCGCCGCCATACCGTGCCCTCAAACAGCACGGCATCATAGTTCCGCTTTCAATGTGTCAACCATATCCAAGCGCTCCCACGGCAGATCAAGGTCGTTCCTCCCGAAATGGCCATAGGCGGCGGTCTGCGCGTATATAGGCCTGCGCAGCCCCAGTCGTTCTATAATCGCCGCAGGCCGCAGGTCAAAATGCTTGCGGATAAGGGCAAGAATAGCCTTATCGGGCAGTTTTCCGGTGCCGAAAGTATCGACCGATATCGAAACCGGCGCCGCCACACCAATGGCATATGAAACCTGCAGTTCCAGCCCGTCGGCTATGCCCGCGGCGACAAGGTTCTTGGCTATATGCCGTGCCGCATATGCCGCGCTCCGGTCCACCTTTGTCGGGTCCTTGCCGGAAAACGCGCCGCCGCCGTGCCGGGCATAACCGCCATAGGTATCCACGATAATCTTCCGGCCTGTCAGCCCCGAATCGCCGTGCGGCCCGCCGGTCACAAAACGTCCTGTGGGGTTGATGAAATATTTTGTGTTCCCGTCAATCATATCCTTGGGGATAACGGTTTCAATAACCTGTTCGCGGATATCTTTTCGGATCACGTCCAGACCTGCCTCCGGCGCGTGCTGTGCCGAGATAACGACCGTGTCCACGCGGACGGGTATGCCGTTTCGATACTCGACCGTCACCTGCGATTTACCGTCAGGCCCCAGGTACGGCAGGATGCCCGTCTTGCGCACATCTGTCAAACGCTTTGTCAGCTTATGGGCCAGGTTTATGGGCATGGGCATATACTCGTCCGTTTCATTGGTGGCATAGCCGAACATCATGCCCTGGTCGCCCGCGCCCAAGGCGGCCGGCTCCCCGGCCTTGCTCTCAAGGGAACGGTCAACGCCCATGGCGATGTCCGGCGACTGGCTGTTCAAGGATACCAGCACGGCAACGGAATCCGCGTCAAAGCCGAAGCGTGAGCCGGTATACCCGACACCCCGCACCGCACTCCGCGCAATCTGCTGTACGTCCACATAGCAGTCGGTAGAAATTTCGCCCATCACAAGCAGCAGCCCCGTTGCCGCCGCGACCTCGCAGGCCACCCGTGCCTGCGGGTCTTTGGCAAGTATAGCGTCCAACACCGCGTCCGACACCTGATCGCAAAGCTTGTCGGGGTGCCCTTCGGTCACAGATTCCGAAGTAAATAAATAATCTTTCATAGCTTGGTTCACTCCTTTGCATATTCGCATAATTAAGCAAGGCGGCTCGCGCAGGCCGCCTCGTTTTCCATAATAAGGTTTTTGTGTATTCTTTGAGAATATTGGGACGCCCCCAACGTTTGCCCACTCTTTGATGAGTTCGAAATAGACAGCACGAACCCCGGAAGTATTGGAGTGTGCCCCAATACTTCCTTAGGTGGTTGCACACGGGAGTCGCCCCGGACATATCGGTTCTGCTATTCTGCTACTCGACAGGTACCAACTTACCCATAACGAGCAGCCTGTCCCTGCCCCGGTTTGTACAGGTGGACAGGGTCAGCACGACATCCTCAGCGGAAACCTCCACATCGGTTCGAATCACAGACCGGCCCTGCGCCCGTGCCAGCCACGCGGCGAAATCACGATCCGAACCCCACGCCTGCCGCCACGGGGAGTTACCTGTGCCCGCCTCGTTCGGGCTTGCCGTGAACACGGCGAATATCTCCATACGGAAAGCAGACTCCGGCGTGAGCAGGAGCATAATGGGATGGAGTTCGTAATACGCCTGCTCCCGATAATCCGCCAAACAGGAAAACATAGAGCCGTTCAACAGGGTATGCCCATATATGATATTGTTCTTATCGGAAAAGCCGGGGTTGTTCTCAAAATCCAAAAACGGCGTGCCCGCCTTGCCCTTTGTACCATCGTAGAGATAATGCAGATAGCGACTGTTGTCCCTGCCCTGCGCGACGGGGTAGTTAAGGTCTGTACCCTCGCATATCAGCCAACCGACGATGTCGGGATTGATACTTCGCAGCGCGGCAAAGTCCACGGTCGGGAGTACGGGCACGGACAATACCGCTTGCGTACCCGATACTCCGATTTGCACTTCAACTTTTCTGACGGTGCCATAGGTAAAGCCTTCCGGCAGTTCCGGCAGGACAACAAACTGCTCTGTTTCCGCGTATGCGTCTATACCGTTGCCGTACTCTTTCCATGCAGTCAGCGCCATAAACGCGCTTCCCAACAGCAACGCACCGGACAGAACAAACGGAAGCACAGCCGGTCTCTTCTTTTTACACAGGAACACCGCACTCACCAATAAGCAGGGCAGCGAGATTGCCGCCAGAGCCAGCCACAGCACGACCGAATAATCGTCGCCGGTCTTTGGCACGGGTTTATGCGGGTATTCGTCCACGCTGACACATTGCGCCTCGTCATTTATATCGGCGTGCGCGGCGATCTCCCTGCCAGCAAGCTCCAGCGATTCAAATACAACGAGTGTTCTGCCCCGATAGCTCTCGAATCGAAGGTGAAACATACCTCCACATTGCCCGACGGCGTATCCGGTACAAATTCCGTTTCGGCTGTCACCGCCACGCCGTCCTTCATAAGGGGCTCACCGCTTTCGCGATCCATCAATATGCCTTTCAGTACATAGGTCTCACCGGGGACAAGGTTCTCGTAGGTCACGATATCTATGACCACAACGCTTTCCGCAATGGGTACGGTTTTGCTTCCGTCCTCCGCTTTGGCAAATGTGCTTATCTTCGGCACTTTGAATGTCACGGTCTGCCCCTCGTCGTCTATGTCGGCGTGGACAGCGACCTCCCGCCCATCATGCGCCAGCGATTCAAACACCACGACTGTTTTGCCGATAAGACCGGTGGAATCAAAGATGAACACCACATCAACGCTGCCGAACGGCGCATCCGGCTTAAATATGGTTTCGGCACTAACTTCCGTGCCGCCAATCAGCAGGGGTTCGCCGCTTGCCTTGTCTATCAGGATGCCTTTGAGGGTGTAAGTTTCGCCGGGGATCAGGCCTTCAAAGGAGACCGTGTCAATCAACGTCACTTCGGAGCAAATATCCAACTCCTTTTCACCGTCCGCGCCCGCCGCGCTCGTCCCGATTTTCGGGTCAATAAAGGCAATCGTCTGATACACGTCCTCTAAATCGGCGTGGGTGGCGATCTCTACGCCCTCATACGATAGCGACTCAAACACGACGACCGATTTGCCACGGAGGGCAGTGGCGTCAAACGTATACGCCATCGTCACGCTGCCCGCGTCAGCGGGAGCGCGGAAGCGCTTCTCCGCAGTTACCGGCGCGCCGTCAATGAGCAGGGGTTCGTCCGTTTCTTTGTCCATGAGTACGCCTTTGAGTGTGTATTCCTGCCCCGGCTTCAACCCGCTGTAATATACGCTGTCTATGATTGTCACCGTTTCCGACACAAACGCGCTGTTTGTACCCGTAACTTGGTCGCGGGCCGTGGTGAATATCTCCGGCGTAACGGTGTAATCGTCCGTGAGCGTTCCCAAATCAATGACGGTATTATGGCGGTAGACCGACACCTCAAAGGTCAGGAGTTCATAATCTTTGTTGGCCTCGCAGCACAGCTCTTCAATTATATAGGTATCGTATGGCAGCGCACCCAAATCATCATTGAGCGTCCATAACTCTCCGAACCATACACCGTCGCGGTCGGTCTCGCCTCGGTTGGTGTTTTGGCTGTGGGGGTTCCAGCTCGAAGCGGTATTGAACTCACCGTTTACATCTGTAACAATCACATGGCTTTCGCCTGTAGTGACGCTCGTGATACGGAACGGCACGTTCCCCAGCCGCTTGGCATCGCCGTCTGATATCTTGACACCCCGCAAGTCGCCGCGTATGGGCCGGTTCTTGATTGCGGTGTCTATTGTGCTCAGGTTTACGGTAACGCCGTGTTCGCGTATCGTGAAAGTTCTGCTCAATACGCCTGTCGCAAGGTAGCCTGTGGGCGGCGATATTTCCCGGCACTCATAACTGCCGTAGGGGAGCAGATCAGCGGTGGTCTGCGCCGTGCCGGTACCGTCTGTCGGGAACGTATAGACCACTTCGCCAGATGCGTATAGTTCACCCAGCACCAGCACGCTGTGCGCACTCCTGTTGACGATTTCCAAGACAGCGCCCGCAAGCGTCGCGCCGCCCTGCGCGCGGTGTTCGTTTATCTCATAATCCCACTTTTCAATATGGACGCCGCCGCGAATCACGTCGTTTTTGATTGTCGTGTCACCGGTTTTGAGATTGACAACAAGATCGTTCTCCCGAATTTGGAATGGTTGCCGGATCACGCCGCTGTTCAGGTAGCCCGTGGGCGGCGTTTGTTCCACGATTTCGTACTGTCCGTATGGGAGCAGATTAGCAGCCGTGCCCGCCGCGCCCGTGGCATCCGTGGTTAAGGTGCAGACGACCTCGCCGGGCGCGTACACCGTGCCGCCCACCGTAACACTGCCCGCGCTCCTGTTGTAAATATCCAGTACGCATCCGGCAAGCGTGGCATCCCCCTGCGGCGCGGCATTGCGTTCAATGTCCCATTTTTCAATGGAAACACCGCCGCGGATAAGCGTTTCTTTGACAACAAGCGCGTTGTAGGTCTGAACGGTTTCGGCGCTACCCTGTGACGTGATCTGCCGCAAGAACAAGGCAGTATTAAGTAAATATCCCTCCGGTGCCTTGGTTTCCTGAATTGTCACCGTGCCCAGCGGCAGGGTGAAGTCGCCGTTTGCGGCATAATAGAATGCGTCGCCCGACACGAGATAGCTTGGGTTCAGATATACAATGCCGTCCGCGTCAGTTCTGAATGCCCATATCCGCGCCGGGCTTACGCCGGATAGTTGCCCGGCATTGGAATACAGCCCCTTGTAGTATTTGACTGTAAACTCGGCTCCCGCAAGGTTCACATTGCTCTGCGGGGGCAGAGCCGCTGTATCCGCGTCCTGCTTCTGCAGCAGTATGTCCAACGGATTGTTTTGCGGAATATTGCTCACCTGCACGGTCGTGGTATTGCCCGACACGATGGAAAAGGAGATTTTATTCGTGTTCAGAGCATACCCTTGTGGCGGCTTGGTTTCTATAATATAGTAGCCGGTTCCGGCAGGGATACCCTCCAAACGGCCTCTGCCGTTGGCATTCGTCGTGATGCTGCCGACCTTTTGATTGCCACTGTCGAACACATCGAATACGGCACCCGCCAGGGAATAGCAGCTATTGCCGCTTGAGCTATCGGTGTTTGCGGATGTCTTTATAATCTCCAGCGCACCGGTCGGGTCGTACTCCCAGCCCAAGAATGGCTGATTAGTGGTACTGCCCTCATTGTAGATAAAAACAGTAAAGCCGGCCGACGGCATGGGCTGCGCGCTTACGATGTCTATGATTTGCAGGAGTTTATTGATCGTTGCGGTACTCAGCCTGTGAAAAGCCTCGGCATCGTTGAGGTATGCATACGAAGCGACGACATGGCAGAGCCCGTAGGACAGCATTGTGTCGGGTTCATCGAACAGGCTGTACTTGATACCATCATAGCCGGGACCACCGTACAGATAGTACGCGCATTTAATCAATAGGTCGTCGCCAGTGCCCGGCTGAATAAAGCGGCTTACGGGATAGGTGCCCGTGTTGATCCCGCTCAGGTTCGGGTCAAGACAAAACGCCGTGTTCCCGTTTGCGGTATAGTACGAGGTGTAGTACCCATAATAAATCTGATCCTCGCTGCGGGTATGATCCACTTGCGTTTGCGCCGATTCCGCAGCCATAACAACGGGCTCTGCCGGTTGCATGGAGATAGCGTAAGCGGATACCGAAAGATCGCCGCCCAGCGCGGGCGCGGCAATGGTCAGTATGCCGCTTTCGGTACTGTACGCGCTTGGGTCAAGGTCAATGCCGTTCTGCGATACAATTACCTCATCCGCAATATTGAGCGGAATCGTGATGCTGTTTGTATCCGACAGCAAACGCTGCTCCTCCGCCGTGGTCGTGAATTGTCCGTCTTCCCAAACGCAGAGCGTCACCTTTACAGGCAATTCCACGATTTCGGATGCCGGGCAGTACCAGACGACCGTAATATCATGCCCCCAATACGCATACGGGAGCGTAACAAGCCCGTTTGCCGCGTCATACGCCGCGAAGCCGGTAATATCCTCAGCGCCGTTGCGCAGCACACGAAAGCGGAGCGCGTCTGTGGACACCGGCACAAGGGCGGGGAATTTGTTTGCAGCAACGGTGATATCGGATTCATTTGCCACCGCGATTGCGCAGTATTCGTGCGTGGACAGCAGCGCATAATCGGCAAAGCTTGAGACAAACTGCGTTTCGCTGTCGTCATAATAGTGGTACACGACCTTGACCAACGGCTTGCCGACGGCCAGAATCGGTTCGACTTCAAGCGCGGAATCTTCTTCATCCGAAAGCTCAGGGGGTTCTGCCGCTTCGCTGTCAGGCAGCGCGGAACCATCCGCCGGGCCGTCCTCGCCGGGATTTGTGGCATCGGGACTTTCCGACGCATCTGGCTCAGACAAAGACTCGTCAGCAGTTTCGGCTGCTTGCACGAAAAACTGTATATCTGCCTGTTCGGACACAAGCGCGTCCGTCTGTCCGGAGGAATGCACATCTGTCTGTTCGGAGGAAAGCGCATCCGTCTGGTCGGACACAGGCACACCTGTCTGCCCGGAGGGAAGGATGTCCGAACCATCCTCATCTTGGATTGCTGCGTTCGCGTCAGATGCCGCAAGCGCAATTATGGGCATACAGGCAAACAGCAGCAAAGCAATGGCGAGCAGCATGCCAATCATACTCTTGAATCGTTTTTTCATATCCGTCTCCTTTATTTTTTGTAGCAGAAACCCCGCATACCGTTGCGATATGCGGGGTCAATGGTCTTAGAGGATATCAATCCTCCGGCGCACCGGGTTCGTACTCGTCCGTTTCATCGAAATAATACCCGTCGTCCGCGCCTTCGTCGCCCGGATCGCCTTCCGCTTCTTCGTATGCATCCGCTTGCGTCGCAGCCTTGCGTGGTTTGACGACCTTGAAGTAATATGCCACGCCACCGACTATGCCCGCGGCCAGTACGATAAAGATGATGGTCCCGATCTTAACGCCGCCGCCCTCCTTGGCGGGTTCCGGCTCCGCTGCCTGCGGCGCTTCCGTCGCGGCAGGGTCTTGGGGCGTAATCGGTTCGGGTTGAATGGGTTCGGGGCCGGAGATTGTGCCGCCATCCGTCAGGCCGAGCAAGTCCGCGCGTGTAACGGCAGAGAGGAAATAGACGTTCTCGCTGCCGCGCTGCCTGTCTATAATCAGGTAATACACGCTGCCGTCCGTCGCCGTGACGGTGAAGAATTCCTTGCCGTCCGTCGTCCCGGCGTTGTCCAGAACAGAACCGCCGCCACTCGGGGTAAACGGGTTCGCGCCGCCCGACGCGGCAGTCCCCGAAACAGGGTTGGCGGGTTCGGGGACAGAGAAGGACGGGAACGGCGTCGCTCCCGGCGCCGCTGTCCCGGAGGGTGACGCGGTTGCCGTACCCGCGGACGATGGTCCCGGCGTAGCCGCGCCCGCCGCCGCGGTCGTTGTGGGTCTTGCGGTCGCATTCCGGTAGTATGGGTTGTCTATAACAATCGGTTGTGAACGGTTGCCCGCCCTGTCCGTCGCAAAAACCGCAATCTGCGCGCCGGTCCCACCGTAATCATAAAGATTCACATACGCCGTCCCATTGATCAGGGTCGAGAATCTGTAGTCATTGACATGGATTGCCGCCACGCCGGATTCATCGTCCTTCGCCGTTGCGATCAGAATCCCGCCATTGAGCGTCACGGTCAAGGTCGGCGGCGTAGTGTCGGCGGTCTGTGCGTGGGCTGCTAAGGGGATAAAGAGAGTGCCCACACAGAGCATGAACGCCAAAAGGGGCAGTAACGCCTTATTCTTGTTCATCGCATCGTTCCTCCTTCTTGTTGGTTTTGCGCGCCGGTTGCGCCCTGTGTGCCGCTTGTGCGGGCTGTGTCCTGTGCGCCTCAATAAACGCGGCAAAGTCGGCGGGCGTGAGTTCCGCCGTGCGAAACGCCTTTATGATTTCGGCGTTCTCGAGTTCGGTTTTCTGCCGCTCCAGTTCGGGTATTGCCGCTTGCAACTCCGCAATCTTCGCCTTTGCGCGCTCAAGCTCCTGTGTGATCTTTTGCAGTTTTGGGGTCATTGTGTATCCTCCAATCGTTTGAATATGGGTCATGGCAGCCTGCCGAAAGCATAGAAATGCTTAGTGAAGTAGGGGGTGTCTATACTCGAATAGTTGATTGGCTTGCCGGCGTGTATCATTTGGCCGTTGCCGATGTAGAGGCCCACATGCGTGACAGGCCGGCCCGCGTCGTAAGTGCCCGTAAAGAAAATCAGGTCGCCGGGCTGCGCGTTGACCCTGGACACAGGGGTACAGATATTGTATAACCCCTGCGCGTTTGTGCGCCGAAAGCCGGGGTAGATGGTGTGCGACAGCACCCAACTGACAAAACCGGAACAGTCGAAGCTGTTGGGCCCCGAAGCGCCGAACACATAGGGTTTCCCCAAATGCTTCTGCGCCTCCTCCATCATGGCGGCAAAGCGCGCGTTGTCCATGGGTGTGCCGGGGTATGCTGGGATCGGTATGCCGCCGGGCAGGCCGGGCGGGATATAGCCGGAGCCGTCGTCGTTGGTGAGAGCGAAGTAGAGCGGATTCAGATAGCGCCCGTCCCGCAGCAGCTCAAAGTGCAGATGCGGCCCCGCGCTGCTGCCGTTGCTGCCCACCTTGGCGATTACATCGCCCATTTGGACACTCTGTCCCTGGGACACCAGTAATTCGCTGCAATGCGCGTATCGGGTTTCGATACCCTTCTCGCCGCTGATATATACGGCCAGCGCGCCGCCCGCGTCTGTCCCCGCGAAGCGCACCGTTCCATCATGTGCCGCGAGTATCTCCGTGCCGGTGGCGACGGCGATGTCTACGCCCTTGTGGTACTCCTTGCCGCCGCCGCTCAACCGCCATCCGTAATAATCGGAAACATAGTGGAGCCAATTGAAAGCGAGAGGGCTGCCGACATACTGGCAATTGCCCTTAACACGTGTCAACAGGCTGTACCGCTGCACTAGTTCCGCGTCCATGCGGGGATAGACGGCATCCGTGAAGGACTGTGAAACAAGCGTGATGTGCAGGATGCGCCACTCGTATTCCTCCTCTTGCTCATAGCTTTCGCCCGTGTCGGAATCGGTCATCGTTACCGTGCGCGTTCTGATTTCAATCTCTTCGGTATATGAAAGTGAATACTGCTGTTCAAAGATAACACGCAGTTCAGTTTCTATGCCGCTATAACTGAAATCATTGTGAAACGCGGTCAGGTAAGCCATAAGCGCATGCGGGTCGTGCCCGATATCGTCTATCGAGTAGCGGTATTCGTCATAGCCCGGATATGTCCGCTCCGTGCCGTTGATTTCGAGCAATAGGTCCGCTTCCCACTCTGTATACGCAAGCTCCGCATCGTCTATATCCGCGTCCGGCGCGAGATAGCTTGACGACAGAACCGTGCCGGCCCCGTCCATGGCGGAACCGGCACAGGAGGATATGACGGTTATCAGGATGATAATCAGCAAAATGATTAGCAGTATCACGGCGAAAGCTACGGGATGCTTCTCCGCGAACGCGGCAATGGCCTTCGCGGCGCTCGCGGTCGCCTCGCCGGTTTTCTTCGCGTATTTGCCCGTCTTTTTCGCTTTTCGCGCGGCTTTCGCGTAATCCCGCTTGATTTTGCGTTTCTGCGCGGCGCGTGACAGCGCGCTCTTTTTTGATTTTACGTTGTCCGACAGTGCCTTTTCATACGCGGCCCTGGCGTTCATACGCGCCGATTTCTGTGCCAGCCTGTCCGCCTTCCGATAGGGCGCGAGCTTATTATGGCGATGCGCCATGCGAAGCCCGCTTTCGGCGGCAAGCCCGGCCTTGTGCCCGGCTTCCACGCCAACGTTCTCGTGTTCCGTCTCGTGGATCTTCTTGTGCGCGTACATAAGAGCGGCGTTTGCCCCGGCCTTGACAGGGCGGGCGGCCACTGGCCCCCGCAAATGCGCCTGCCGGGACTTGACCTCTTCCTCGAACACCAGACGCCGCTTCATCTTTTTCCGCTGCTCGTCAAAAGTTAGCTCAACTCTGACACCATGCCTGTGGGGAAGCTGCTCCCGCGCCCTTTGCAGGGCTATATAGGCCTTGTCTGCGCGGTATCGGGTGGCGGCCGCTTTTTCAGAAAGCGCGGGGTGCGGAGCGGGTTGCGTGTTACCCTCCGCATACTTCAGGCGCGACGGTTTGTTGCCAGTACCGGCGGTCTCGCGTGTCCCGCGCGAACGTATTTCTCCGCCCACATTGTGGGCGTTCACAGCGTGGGCGTTCACAGCGTGCGTGTCCGCAGCGGTCGAATCCAAGCGTGCGCCGGTGTCCGGCCCCACCGGACTGTGCCTGCTCTGCGCCCGCTGTTCGTCAAATACGCGCCGGATATCCCCGCCGCCGTCTTCGCGGAGGGTATCCGCGTTGGCCTCCCTGCCGCCTGTTCGGGCAGGGGAAAGCGTACTGTGAACCGACGAGGGGTCAACATTGCGCGTATCCGGGCGCGACGCATTGCTCCGTTCCGCCGACGCGTCACGCTTCGTCTTTTTGTACCGGTCGGGCCCTTCCAAATCTCTCGGCATTCCCAATCACCTGCCTTTACGCCGCTAGCATTTCAGAGGGCTTGGATGTGAGCAAAGAATATATTTCGGTATCCTTCGGGAAATGATCCACGAATGGGATAACGACAGAGCCGTAGATAAGCAGCCCTTCGCCCGCGCCCGAATGGGTCACATACGACAACTGGTGCGGCGAGATGCCGAGCTGCTTGGCGATAAACTGGCGGTCGCCCGGCGCTTGGTTCAAGAGGTATACGAAGTCCGAGTTCTCGAAAATGCTCTCGATCTCCCTGGAAGCAAGGAGCTCCTTCACATTCTGGGTCAAGCCACTCGGTATGCCGCCCCATTTGCGGAAGCGCTTCCAAATCTCGACCGTATACGCCGCCGTTTGTTCTTCTTTTAAGAGCAGATGCATCTCATCGATATAGAACCATGTGGTGCGCCGCTTGGCGCGGTTTATGGTCACGCGGTTCCAGACCGCGTCCTGTAAGATAAGCATGGCGATCTTTTTCAGGCCCTTGCCGAGTTCCTTGATGTCATAGCAGACCAGTCGCGACTCCGCGTTGACGTTGGTGCGGTGGTTGAACACGTTCAAGGAGCCGGTGACGTATATCTCCAAAGAAGTTGCAAGCCTTTGCGCCTCAAGTTCGGGCTGGGCGCGCAGCAGCTCATACAGGTCACCGAGTATGGGCATGCGCTCCGGCGCGGGCTTGGCCAGATAGTGGCGGTAGACCAGCCTTGTGCATCTGTCGATGATGGTCTTTTCCACCGGCTGCAGCCCGTCCTTGCCGCCTACAATAAGCTCGCATAAGGATAGTATGAAATCGCTTTTGAGGGTCAGCGGATCCTCCTCGTCCGAATAGTCCGGGTTAATATCCATAGGGTTGATATACTGCGTGGACACCGGCGACAGCCGTATCACCTCGCCGCCCAGCCGGGTGATCAGGGGATGGTACTCGCCTTCTGGATCGCTGACGACGATATCGTCCTCGGTCATAAGGAACACGTTCACAATCTCGCGCTTGGCGCTGAAGGATTTGCCTGAACCGGGCGTGCCCAGGAACAGACCGTTCGGCGCTTTCAGCCGCTTGCGGTCGGCCATGATGATGTTGTTGCTGAGCGGGTTCAACCCGTAATAGAGCGCCTCGCCCGTCTGGAACAGTTCACATGTCGTGAACGGCACAAAGATGGCGGTGCTGCTTGTTGTCAGCCCCCTCTGGATTTCCACCTGATTCAGCCCCAACGTCAGCGAGGACACCAAGCCCTGCTCCTGACAGAAGTCCAGACGCTTCATGGCGCAGTTGAACTTCTGCGCTACGCCCGCCGCCGCGAACACGTCGTTGTCCAATTTCCGGGGCTTCTTCGCGGTGTTCATAACCAGTGCGGTCACAAGGAACATGCGCTCGTTTCGGGATTGGAGTTCGTTCAGCAGTGCCATGGCCTCCGAGCCGTAGGTCATGAGGTCGGCGGGCATGATGTCCATGTCATAGCCGGAGCGTACCGCTTTCTTCTGCTCCGCTATTTTCATGGCGTCCAAGTCGGTCAGCTTGCGCTTGACCATCTTTATGGCTTCCGCCTGGTCTATGGAGCGGATATGCAGATTGACCGTTACCGTGGTGTCCAGATCAAAGAACTCCGCCAGCATTCGGTCAGTGAGTTCGGGCGCCAGTATCTGTATGAAGCTGACCGCGCCGTAATGCTCGCCCACGCGGAAGGAGGATCTGTCTTTGAAGTCAAACGACGACGGCGCGATGAAATCCTTCGTCGACATACCCGTGCGCGCGATGTCCTTCCAGCCAAAGCGGAGCTTCTCCTGCCCGTCCGGGTGCAACTGTCCATGCAGAACTTCCAGCCGCTCCGTGCCGCTGAGCGCGCGAGCCGCTGCGCCCAACACCTTGAAGTTGGACAATACGTCCGCCTCTATGCGCTCAAGCCGCGACTTGGCTTCTTTCAGGGAAGCGGCCTCTATGCCGAAGCTGATATACTTCTCGCGCACGATTCCGTTGCGGCCCTTGGCAAGCTGGTTTTTGAGCATATCCGCGTACTCGTCGCGGATACTGCTGAATTCGTCCGGCTTGGCGGGGATTTCAATCGACCGCTCAAAATCACGGATGTTGGCCCGCTTATTGATAAAGGTCAATTGGACGTGAACGGACGAGTCGAAATAGTTGAGGAAATCGCAATAGCTCTCGAATATCGCGTTCTTGTCCTCGTTCTGCGCCAGTTGGTAGTTGATATCCCCGAACGCGATGGTCTTGGTATACAGCCTGTCGGTCACGCGGCAGATGCCGTCGCGGAACATCTCCCTGTAGGGTATGGTCTGCTGCGCGGTCGTAGGCGCGTCCGCCTGCCCGAACAGGCGGGTCTTTATGGCCGAAGAAACGCCGCCGCCCTTAGTTGCGGGCGGCGGCGCTGCTGGTTTCCCCTTCGGCAAGGCTTTTAAGTCCGCCTTATTTGCCTTTGCCTGTTGTACGTTTGCGCGCAGGCGCTGTTGCTGCGCGCTTTGCTGTTTGTTTGCTTGCAAGGTTATTGCCCTCCTTTGCGAGATAGTGGTACAGGTTTTCCGTCTTATACGGCCTTGCGGTCGGCCAGAGCCTGTGGCGCAGAATATGCCTTAATATCCGCTCGGCAGGCTGCCCGTCGCGCTCGTACATGGCGAAAAAGAACATGGGCAGCATGGCCACGATCATGAGCAGCACCGCGACGGTGCCGCCCACGGCGCCTCTGGTGAGAAAATATACGGGCACACCGACCGCAGCGGCGACGGCAAAACAGACAAGTTGGCGTTTGGTGAGATTGAACGCCACTTTGGTCTTGACCTTCGTCAGATCTTTGGGTACGTTTACATAGGGCATATCAGGCCGCTGCCTCCTTGTCTGAGAAATAGATTTGCGCGGCGACGCCGCTCATGATATAGGCCACGCAGGGAACGGCGACGCTGTTGCCCAGCATTTGGTAACGCCGGGTGTCGCTGATCTCCTTGTCATCTGCCCCGAACCGCGTCCAGCCGTCCGGGAAACCCTGCAGCCGTTCGCACTCGGTGGGTGTCAGTCGCCGCACGATATAACCCGCGCGGACAGGGTTTTGGTAATTGAGGGAATACCCCGGCTTGTCCTTCGCCTGTAGGGTACCGGACACGTCACCCACTTCCTTATAGTTCCGGCAATCCACCGCGCTGACATCACATACCAAGTCGGTGGCATCCTTATGCTGCCGGGCACATTGGCTGCAGGCGATATCCTGTTGCGTGAACAAATCGCTGCGCTGGCGGTTGAATACCGCTGCCACGGAATGATGGTCCCCGGAAGTGAGCGTGGGCGCGGGATCGCCCGGCTTGCCTATGCCGAGCCCGTTGCCGGAGCCGTCGCCACTGCGGGTTGATCCGCCCCCTTGAAAGCGTGTGGCCCTGTCATGGATGGGGATGGGCTCCCGGGCGGCGACAGCCGGGGTATCTGTGGCCGTCAGGGTAAACGATAGATTTTCGCGGATACCGCTCCCCTTGGATCCGTTTTCCTCCCGCCGGCCTATCATATTGCCCTGCAGGGCGTATGCGATACACAGGTCCGGTTCGGAGGCCATCCCTGCGGGGCGTGACAGCCCCGCGCCCGAAGCGCACGGGGTTCCCGAAATATCGGGATGCGCGACCAGCACCGCAGGATACCCTTGACCGGCTTGCCCGCCGCCGCTTGATAATGTGCTGTGACATTCCGGCAAAAGGAAACAATCACCGTTTCCCTTTGCGGTAACGCCGCTTGCCTGCGCGATGAGCGGCGCGTTACGACCGGAAGCGTTGCCGGATGTGGTCAGCGAATACGCCGATTCCGCTGTCTGCACCTGCCCGTCTTGACCTTGGTGGACGCCAAGCGCAGAAGGAGCGAACAGGTACTGGTCACCTCGCGTAGCCAAAGCCGCGCTCATTTCCTCCTGCAACAACGGCCCCTTACCCCCGCCGTCACATCCTTCCCGCATGCGCATAGTAATCGCGGGAACGCCTACTGCAACAATGTTCTGCCCCCGGTCGGCACAGGGCGATGAATCGCCTCTTGCCGTTAATGTCCGCGCAAGTTTCGGTATGCAGAGAAACGGTTGTTCATGCATACAGGTCAATGTTCCCGCCAATTCCTCAGATACGCCCGTGTTGCTTTTTGCGGAGATCGCGCAAAACACCAGTCCACCAGGGTTGCGTCCGCCGCCGCCGTCCGCGCCGGCCAATGTGGGGGCTGTGCCATCCTCCATGAATACCCGCGCTTGCTGCGCGTCCCACGGGTTCAGGCAGTTTTCCGCGATAAAGGTCTGCTGTTTTACGCTTGGATGCGCGCATACAGCGGCCGATACGTTGTGCAGGTTTCGGACTTCGTCCCGCTGATTGCACGCGAACGCGGTTATGTCACCCATGGGCGACAGCGCGAAGTTTGCGCCATCGTATGCGCCCGCATTTCCGTTCCAATGGTTGCCGTATCCGGCGACCAAAGTTGCGGCTATATCCTCTATGTTTGCGCCGCGACTTGCGCTCCCAGTGCCTCCTTCAGCAGGGGCGGCAGTTCCTTGCCGCGCTTGGCGGCACGGCGCAATATGCCCTCGCAGGCCTTCTTCGACAAACAGTATTTCTCCGGCGCTCTCTCCTCCAAAATCGCAGATAAGAAAGATGCGCCTGCGTCGCTGGGGGACTCCGTGATGTTGGGCGTTGAGTACCCGCCAAGCGACAGAAGCGCCTCCGCTTCTGACCATTCCGGCGTTTGCCCATCTGCCGCTGCCAGGCATTGGAACCTTGCTTTTTGTGAACGCTTCAAGCACGGCTTGAAAGTCATGCCCGCCGCCGCTTGAGAAAGCGCCGGGGACATTCTCCCACAGCGCGTATCTTGGGTATTTGCCATCTGTCGCCCTCCTCATTTCATCTATAATGCGTATCGCTTCGTAAAACAAACTGCTGCGCGCGCCGTCCATGCCCGCCCGCTTCCCGGCAGTCGATAAATCCTGACAGGGCGAGCCGAACGTGATAATGTCCACGGGCGGCAGCACGCCGCCGTCCAGTTTCGTGATGTCGCCGACGTGTTCCATGTTGTGGAAGTGCCGCTTGGTGACCGATACCGCCTGCGGCATGATTTCGCTGGCCCATACCGGCTCTATCCCGTAAAAAGACGCGGCATAGGGGAAGCCTCCTATGCCGTCAAACAACGATCCGAGCCTTATATTTCGTTCTTTCTTCAATATAATTACCTCCTACAATTAGAGTTCCGGTTCCCCGGTCCGGTCGTTGCCGCGCGCTTCCCTTTGGGGCGCCGGGTTGGCCTTTGCATCCTCGCGCGCCCGGTGTATCCGTTCAAGCACGGAGGGATTCTCACCCGCATCCTGTCCGTGCGCGGCAACATTCGCCGCGGGGGACAACGCATTTGTCCCGGCGTCAGCAAGCGCATAATCCCCATGAAGCGCGCTTTGGCTGTCAAAGATGTCACGGATGACAGCGGAATGATTCTCAATCTCGGCTTCCAATTCAAACTGATCCGCGACCACCTGCAGCGGGTTTTGGAACTTCAGAAGGTACTCCAATTCCGAAGTGTGAAAATTGTGTATCTCTGTCAGGTAATAATGCGCGCCGGCCATGGCCGCAATCTCGGAGGATGTACCTATGATTTCTTCTTCACAAAAATCATGCAGGGAATGTACATACTCGGTCAGATTGGCATTCAGCCTGCCGATCAACTGCTCCCGCAGCGCGGCCACTTCCTCGCTGTCGTAAGTGTCCGGCTCGTGAAGCGCGGCCTGTGCGGGCGTCTCCGGAACAGCCTCAAGCAGCCCGGAGCTCGGCAGTTTAATCCCAAGCCGACGTTCCAATTCCCGCTGTGTGTCAATGAAGAATTTATCGCCGGAATCCCACAGGCTGACGTACAGCTCGCCATCGCCGACTTTTATCTCGCGCTGCTCGAAGCCCTCGCCGAATCCGTCCGAATACTGTCCGGTGAGATAGTCCTTTAGCAAGCCAAGTTCTTCCGCTGTAAGCGGTGCCGTCATTTCAATTGACGCGACGCCCCAAAGCCGGTCCTTGTGTACTTCCACGTCAACCCACAGTGAGCGCACCTTTTCATCCACGGAATCCTTATCGTGATAGTAGGTCATAAGGCCGCGGGGTTCTTCGTCCCGCATCCGTTCCCGCATAAGGGCCGCGCGGATTTCATCCTCGTAACCCGCCGCTTCCATCTGCGATATGGGGTCACACCAGTACTCCCCGTCGTAATACTCGTTATCGTCAGCGACTATATTCACAAAGAGCGGGCTGTACAGCTTTTCCGATATGATTAGTGTTTCGGTTTGCGTATCCGGCCTTGACTGCTCAAACTCCGCTACGGTTTGCTCGTAAAAAGCCGCTGCCCGCTGTTCGCTGTCTAAGATTTCGGACAGTTGCGCACGGGAGATGTCCGTAATGCGGATCAGGGCATCCGGGGCCATGATAATGTCGTCAAGGGGCAGGAGCATGAAGGAACTGCGGTACAGCTTGCCGAACATGGCGTCAAGTTCACGGGTTCGGTTGCGTGAATAGTTCGCTTCTGTGAAATTGACGTGGATATCGTCGCCCTCATTGCCGGTGTTATGTTCCGCTGTGCCCGTCTTCTCTATGGCAAGCACCCGACCGACCAGACAACCGTAATCTTCACGCGGCGAGGACAGAACAAGGTCGCCGACCTTGAGTACGCCGTTCTCACAAACGCTTGTCGTTTTCTCTGTCATTATCTGCCTCCCTTACAGTTCCGCTTCGGAAGCCCTTGCAGGTTTCTCGGCAGCGAGGGCAGGCGTGCGCTGTGCCTCCCGCTTGCCCTCACGCAGCTTGTCAACGGTGGACTCTTTCTCCTGCGCAGCCTTCTCAAGGGCATATGCGCCGAGGATGCCGTCGTTCAGCAGTGTGCGGAACTCCTTTGTTACAGGAAAGCAGATATCCTTGTATTCGCCTCTTGCGTCCTTGATCTGCGGCATGGCGACAAACAGCCCATTTTCGCCGTTCACCACGCGTATCTTGTTCACCGCGAACAGACCGGCAATCGTCACGCTGGCGAAAGCCACAACATTGCCTTTCGGCTCCGCGAGCGGGTATGCCCTTATATCCAACTTAATGCCGGTTTCGGTATGTTCCATATTCTTTTTTCCTCCGATTGAATTGATTTTGATATGTGGCCGCTAATGGGCCTGAAACACTGATTTTGCCAGGGAGCCGGTCTTGAACAGCGCGAAGCACAGCAGTATCGTGTAGCCGGCCGTACCCCATATCGCGCCGTGTACGCTGTTCGACATGGGGATGTTCTGCACCAGCACCGCGTAGATAGCGACGCAGACCATAATAAGAAAACCCTGGAACGCCAGCGCGAACAGGCTTTTCAAGTAGTTATTGCCCATCTGCCCCCATTCTTTGTTCGCCATTGTCGCCAGCGGGATGGGCGCGACGCTCACGGTCAGGTAGATTTCTATCATGCGCCCGTATATAATGAGGAAGATGCAGATGGTGATCGCTGTAGTGCATAGATACAGAATGTTCGCTTCCAACCACAGGCCTAGCAGCTCCCACACGCCCATGCCCTGCAACAAGGTCTCTAAATGCGCGAGGGCGGCGGCACCATTGACTTCCAGACTGCCGCTGATAATGCCCGCGCTTCTGTTTACCACATTCTGCGCTATACTGAACACGCCCATAACGATATCGAAGGTGTGTGTCAGGATATAGACCGCCACAAAGGTCTTGAACAGCCATTTATACAGATTCATCACATCGAACTCGTGCATATTGTTCTTTTCAATGATAAGCCCAATCAGCTCATAGCATAGTACAAAGGTCAGAATCATCCCCGCTATGGGGACGATTGCCGAATCAGACAGGGTTCGGATCATGGTAAAGACGCCGCTGTTCCAGCCCTGCGGCGTCTGCCCCACTTGTGCGGCAATGTCTCCCACTTGCCTGTTGATGGAGTCGTATATGCCGGATAGCTGTGCCATGATTCCGTCAATCAGCCCCTGTTTCATCCAGTCGGTCAGCCATTCAAACAGGAAGTCCATAGGCTATAACTTCCTTCCCGGCTCAACCGAACAGCCCTGACAGCAGCGGTACCAGCACGATGCCGATCAGGACGATGCCGCCGCCCGCCATGAGTTGCTTGATGCCCTGCGATTTCGCGCCGGGGTTGTCGTTGCCATAGCCCTCCAAAAGGTTGACGACACCCCACACCGCGAGGCCCGCGCCCAGCGCGATGACTAATGTGGACAGAACGTTGATTGCTTCAGAGAAAAATCCCATAATAAATGTTACCGGAGAAGCGTATGGGCGTATCCGCGAGCCCGCTTCCCCGGAGTCTCCTTTCTCGAAAATGATTGTGATGTGTGATGTGTTACGGATACTGAGAAATATTGCGGCTTAGGAGGGCCGCGCTGCCGGTTAGTCATGACAACCCCCATTTCGCCGATTCGTTTGCGGCACAAATAGTCATAAAAGCTTGTTGTCTCGCACTGCTGCCTCCATATGAAAAGAACCCCGCATCCTGTTAAAAGGAAGCGGGGCTTATGTGGCTTTGCCGGGCGACTCGGACGGGGGTGGGTCATAGACCTCAAACTCGTCGTTCGTCCGGATCGCCAGATTGGTACTGAGATACTTCTGCACGTCGAATTCGTTGCGCTTGTCGTAATCCGAAAGCTGCTTGTACAGCGCGTGTTTTGTGATATCGTACTTTTTGCTGAGGAAGGGCCTGACGCCGCGCAGTTGCAGAATGCAATAGCTTCCGTCCATAACCGCCAGTTCGTCCATGGACATGAGGTCTTTGCCCAGCTTCTGATAGTTCTTCCCGAACGAGGGGCTGTTGCCCTTGGTTTCGCTGTTCGAGTACGAGTCGATTGTTTCACGGCCCAGTATCTTAGACCACTCCTCCAGTGTGGTCTTTTCCTTACCGCCGAGGAAAATGGCTGCATCACAGTTGCCCGTAATTGTATCGGCGTGGTCTTTATACAACGCCTTCAACTGGCTCTGCGCTTGCAGTACCAGGCAGGCCGAGATTTCCCGCGAACGGATGGTAGCCATAAGCCGTTCCAGGCGGGGGATCTGTCCGATATTCGCCGCCTCGTCGATCAGGCAGCGGACGTGGATGGGCAGGCGCCCGCCGTAAACATCGTCCGCTTTTTCGCAGAGCAGATTGAAAAGCTGTGTGTAGCACATGGACGCGAGGAAATTGAAGCTGTCGTCCGTATCCGAAATAATAATGAACAGCGCGGTTTTTTCATCGCCGATGGTATCCAGTTCCAGTTCGTCATATCGGGTCAGTTCCCGGATCTCCTCAATGTCAAAGATCGAGATTCTGGTAGCGCAGGAGATAAGGATGGACTTTAAGGTCTTGCCGGCCGCAAGCTTGAAGCGTCGGTACTGGCGCACGGCGAAGTGGTCGGGGTCTTTTTCTTCCAATGCGTCGAACAGCAGATCAATGACATTTTTGAAGCTTTCGTCATTCTCACGCACCTCCATAGCACCTATCATCTCGGCAAGGGTGGAGAAGTTGCGCTCCCGTTCGGGGCTCTCGTAATGGAGGTAGGCGATGAGAGCTGTGAATAATAGAGTCTCTGCTTTTTCCCAAAAGCCGCCGTCGCTGCCCTTGTGTTCACTCTTGGTGTTGGCAATCAGACAGGTCACTAATTTCAGGATATCCTTTTCCGAGTGGATATACGACAGGGGATTATAGTGGTGCGACTTTCGGAAGTTGACTGTGTTCAGCACCTTGATACGGTACCCGTGCCGGCGAAGCATATGCCCGCACTCCACAATCAGGCTGCCCTTGGGGTCGGTGACGACGAAGCTGACCGGATACTCCTTGGAACGGCATTGCATGAGGTTGGGCTTGATGATGAACCGTGTCTTACCGGAACCGGAACCGCCTATAACCAGCATATTCTTGTTGCGGGCGTACTTCGGGTTCTTCGGGCGCGGGTTCATGGTCAGCCCCTCGGTCTGGGTCAGGATGATGTTGTTTTCATGGTTACTGTCCATATATGGCGCGATATCCTCCGCCTTGCCCCAGCGGGCGCTGCCATACTCCACATCCTTGCGGTACTTTTTCGCGTTCTTCTTCTTTACAGCCACCACGCCGCAGACGATAGCCGTGCCCACAAGCCCGACGCACAGGTCGAACAAGTTGAAGCTCGGTAGCGGGTGCCGCATGGCCGGGCCGAGTGTCGCCATACTGCGGGTCAGCCGCTGCAGGAAGTCCGTGCCCTGCGCCAGCCGGTACGCTTCGCCCAGCTTATTGGCGAACCAAAAGATAAGGAGATAGGGCAGGTTGGGCAATACGCGCCGCTTGAGAAAAACGGTTAATTTTGACGTGTTCACAGTTCCGGCTCACTCCTCTCCTTCTGCCGCGTCCTGTCGAGAATGGCCTGCTTGATAAGCTCCCTGAACTTCGACATCCTCTCGCGCACAGAGGGCTTTTCGGCCTTGTGCTGCAATGCTTTGTGAGAGAACTCCTTAAACGCCACGGTCATAGCGTCGGCATCCTTGGCTCGGAAGAATACCAGCCACTTGGGCGGGTTCTCCGAATTGTCCCGGACCAGCTTGTATCGGACACCATACTTGCGGGCAATGGGATCAAACGCTTTGATGTTTTGGTCGGAAATGGGGATACTCTCAAGCGCGCCGCCTTTGGAAAGCTGCTTAAAGCTCTGTTTGCCCGGTTTATCCCGCGCCTTTCGCATTTGGCGCAGTGCCGCCGCCATTAGTTTGGCAAGACCTTTTGCCGTGATTTTCGCGCTCTTTGTGGTCAAGACCACGCTTTTTTGTTCGATATCTTCCTGCATTTTACTAACCACCTCCTTCTATACGCAGATAAATATCTATCACGCTGCCAAAGCGGGGGTGACATCTTTATCTTCTGCGGCAGCTGCTCCACCCGACTCCTCCACACGTTTTGCGCCGGCGTTGGCATAATGCTCCGACAGCTCAATGCCCACGGCGGGATACCCCTCTATCTTGGCCGCGAGAACCGTGGTGCCCGCGCCCGCAAACGGGTCGAGGATGATACCGCCCGGCTCCACAATCTTCACGATATCCCGCATAACCTCTATCGGTTTCTCGGTTTGGTGGATGCGTTTGGCGAACGGGGGCATGGCCTGACGGAACACGCCGGGCAGGACGGGCGCATTGCGGCCTGTCGGCATATGCCCGTTGCTGCCCCATACGATGAACTCGGCCTGCTGCCGGAAGCGGCCGCGCTGCGGGCGGCAGTTGGTCTTGTCCCATGCAAGGATGCCGCGCCATACCCAGCCCGCCCATTGGAGCGCATCCGTCATATTGGGAAGCTGACGCCAGTCGATGAACAGGCAGATGGGCGCGCCGGGCTTGCTGCAGCGCCGCGCCTCCTGCAGCCATTCGGTCATCCAGCGTGTCCATGACCGCTGATCCTTGGAATCGCCCTCGAAATCGGGGAGCGGGTTGCCGGTCTTAACATTACAGTATTTCTGCGCCGTGGACTTCTGCCGCGCGTTCTGATCCGCTGCGCCCGATGCGTAGGGCGGGTCTGAGATAATACCGCCGAATAGGGAATCGGGGAAGCCTTTCAGAACCTGAATCGTATCTCCGTGGATAATGGTTGTACCCTTAAAGTTATGGTCAATTTGAATCATGTGCTTTCCTCCTTGAAAATCCGGAGTCATAGCTCCGGTTCGGATTTTGTGTGATCTTGGGCGTTGTGTGGTTCTGTCAAAGGGGTTGCCTTTTCTTTTTCCCTTGCCTCCTGCAACTTTGCGACGACGGATTCCTTCACGGTCAGCTCCATTGGCTTCTCCCGTGCCCAATCGGGAAGCGCGGATTCTCTCACAATGCCGAGTATATCGGCGCGGTTCCAGCACTCCCGTTCGCCCGAATGAAGATTGACGCCATAGACCG
>Ga0123354_10002224_pt1 | contig 25264 bp, 11 predicted proteins | sample TergutLab28metaG_2_FD_97872 | JGI IMG/M metagenome (GOLD analysis project Ga0123354, IMG submission 97872) | Labiotermes labralis P4 segment gut microbial communities from Petit-Saut dam, French Guiana - Lab288 P4 | ecosystem: Host-associated > Arthropoda: Insects > Digestive system > Gut ...
AACGGGGGAATGTAGGAGACTGCATAACGAGGAGCTAAATGATTTGTACTCCTCACCCAATATTGTGCGGGTGATAAAATCGAGAAGAATGAGATGGGCTGGGCATGTGGCGTGTATGGGTGAGGAGAGGGGGTTGTATAGGGTCTTGCTGAGGAAACTGGAGGGAAGGAGACCACTGGGGAGACCTAGGCATAGATGGGTGGATAATATTAGGATGGATCTCCAGGAGGTGGGATGTGGGCATATGGACTGGATTGGGCTGGCCCAGGATAGAGACAGGTGGTGGATGCTTGTGAGTGCGGTAATGAACCTTCAGGTTCTGTGAAAATTGGGGAATTTCTTGACTAGCTGAAAACCAGTTAGCTTCTCAAGAAGGACTCTGCACCATGTAGTAAGTAAGTAAGTTAGTATATATATATATATACACACACACACACACATATATATATATATATATATACACACACACACACATATGGCCTCACCTCAGTGTCATATATATATATATATATAAAATTTATGTTGGATTTTAAAAATTATGTTACTAAAATCATATCATAAGAGTACATGTAACATAACACTATTTGCAACTGTATTTATATACATATAAATACCCATTCCACGACTCACTCACCTAATTTAAATAACAATGTCTGCTCTTCTTGGTTTTTTTTAATTTCATCTGACACACATTATTTCTTTATTTTGGTTTTCAAAATTCTAATGTACTGGTCATCAACTTATTTCAGTGGCTGATTTTGGCTGAAGGGTAAATCATGTAAAACATCTGATATAATTCAGTCTACAAAATCTGTGTTTTTTAAATTTCAATTTTGAAAGGGGTTGAAATCGACAGCCCCCATCCCCAACCCTGGGTCCCTTCAGTATGCCAATGATACTTTCTTATTAAGTCATCATAAAGGTAAAGGTAAAGCAGTCCCGTTACAGGCCTGGACAGGCCCAGAGGGTTCCAGGAAGTTAAGGCTCCCAGATTTCGTGACAAAGGCACAGGATGGTGGTAGGTTGTCAGCCTTATGCACCGACCGCCTTTACCCCCAGGAAATACTCCTGGTATTCATTTCTGTTAGAGGCTGAGTCGACCCCAGAGCCATAGTCATAAGGGTTTTATGTCAGTGAAAAATCCACTGACACCAGCTGGGATCGAACCAGCAACCTTCCGATTTGTAGAACAACACCTTAACCACTGGGCTACTGTGGTCCCCTATTAAGTCATCATGCCTATTGGAAACATCAGTAGATGGCTAGATTAAATTAAATGAAATTAAATTCTTTCTTTACAGCATAGAGTCAACAGCCTTCATGACAGAAACATATAACGGTAATTATGATACTGAGGATTACATTCATTAATGTTGACCTTGTTTTCTCCCACAGCAGTCATGAGTGCAAGTGATGATCCTTTCCCTCCGACCAGTGCACTACTGCCACACTCTCTGTCCTTCAAATCTACCACCAAAGGGGGTGGAGTTTCAGATCTCAGCTGTGGTTCCTTTAAGATAGGTACTGATAAAGCAGGATTAGTCGCAGTTGGACCAGAGTACCTGCCAAAATAGTACAACAGCACTTAAATTCTTCTGTTTGGATACAGTAATCAAAATCATAGATACAATACACAAGAATTTAGGTACCGTTATGAGCTCTCACTCCTATGGCATCAAGGGGACTTGGCTGGATCATGCTTGGTTTGGGACATTGTCGGGGGGTGAAGGTTCTGGCCCGGGTGGGTTGCTAGCTTTTATCCAGGGCTGGTAGATATGAACATATAGCCTCTCTTCACCCAAGACCATCTGTGCGTGGTAAGAAGCACATCCTACAGGACATGGCCTTGTCTTTTCAGAACACAGAGGATCTGGAGGAGTAAATCTTGAAAAATAATCCCCATTCCTAGGGTGTGAGTGCCGTGCCTATGAGATGAATGCGAGTAGATGAGTCTGTCTTCAGTGGCTCACTCTAAGATACCAGGCAACCTAGAAGATGTATTTAGCCTTACGAAGCATGGGGGCTCTGCTTGTTGGACTTGATTTTTTTCCCCCCTCACTCATGGGACCACTATTGAGAAAACTGAGATTAATCAAGAACCTATGGAGCGCTCCTTAACTGGGGACTCTAGTAAGGATTCCAAGGAGAGCCCCAGTCATGGGGAACTCCTATGTTTGAAGGGTCTGCAAGGGGCAACCAATCAGAATCCACTTTCATCTGAGGCAAGTGAGACTCCTGCTAGTTTGCAGGAACACTTGCCCCTTTGCAGTCCAAGCTCTGAGAATTCTGAGGTTCCAGCAGAGGAAGTTGGGACCCTGGATCTCAAGAGTATTAAGAAGAATCGCAGTGGTGCTGCCAAGAAGAGGGATAGGAAGACTAGGCTTGCAGAGGCTCCTGCTGGGGGCTCTGCAGGCGGCCAACTTAAGCTGGGCTCCCCAAAAGTGGGTCCCCAGTCTCAGAGAAGCCAGATCCAGACCCTGTAGGAGCCTGGTACTTCTGGTTTCCAGACTAAAAGGGAGGAAACATCGATGAAGCGGGGACCCAGTTCATCGGGGTCGAAGCTTCCTGAAATTGAAGGTCCTTTACAGGTTCCTGGTAAGTGCCAGAGGCTGTCCGGCAGAACTCCTGAGGGTGGACAGGTGAATAGGCCCAGACACACTGGGCAAATGAGTTATGCCAGGGCTGCTCAGGACGGTCTAGGGATGGCTATTGCCTGCGGTGGCTACTTGACGGCTCAGGTCTCCAAGAAGGATTTCGGCAACACCCAGTGGGTGATTGGTGGGCTTGTGGATGAGCTCCCTGAGGAGGGGTTTGCCCCCAGGCTCATCGATACCTACTGGGCAAAAGGGGCTGCCATTTTGGTAGCGAGGACAAGCAGACCCAGTATTGGCTGGGTAGTAAGGTACCAGCCCTTAAAGCATGGGAGGGCTCTAGGCTCACAACAGTGGGCCTGGAGGCACTTTCTACCTATAAAAGAGTGGTGGATTTGTTTCTGGACCCCATGGAAGATACGGAGAACTATATTCATTGACTCTGTAGGCTGAACCAGGGACTGAATACCGACCAGTGGATAGACTAGGAGCGCAAGGAGAAACCCAGCGGGGTCTGCCTTGTGCTCAGCATCAATTCTTTGTTTGTCACAGCACTGGAGGAAATGAGGTGGTGCCCTTTCTGTGGCACTGCACAGGCAAACTTTTCCCTTCTTGTTATTGAACCAGAAGGAAAGAAGCAAGAAGAAGACAAGAAGGAGGAGGAGGACAAGAGGGCCGAAGGTGATATGGTGAGTACCATTGCATTCACTCAGGCCAACCTACAACACAGTATCACTGCTTCCAGGGTTCTTATCAGAATAGAGACATGGCACTGATACAGGAACCATGGTATCGCAAAGGCCATAATATATAGGCCTAAATATTCCAGGTTATACCCTGTTCTGCATTAATGGAATAGATATACATAAAGCATGTATCCTTTCTAGGAACATGAATATACTGATGCCACCAGGAATCTACTGTAGGGGGCTTGTAGCAGTTCTAATAAATTATAATGAAGGCAAGGCAGAAAAACACTTGGTTGTCTGTTCTGCTTACTTCCCCTGTGGTTCCAAGGCTCCTGCCCTGACAAGGTAGTTGGAGGAACTTGTGTGCTATTGTGAAGAGGAAAACCTCTGTTTAGTCATAGGGTGCAATTCCAATGCACACCATATGGGGTGGGATAGCACCAGTTGCAATGATAGAGGGGTGGAGCTGAAGGAATTTCTAAATTCTTCAAGTTTGGAGATTCCAAATCAAGGTAATCATTCCACCTACTGTTGGGCCAGAAGGCTGGAGGTGATTGATATTACCCTGGGGTCCAATGGATTCTTGGAAAGATTTACAAGTTGGTAGGTTTCTACTGAACCCTCCTCATCAGACCACAGACATATTCCGTTCATGTTAGAGGGCTCTGTACCAGTATCCCTGATCAGGAATCCTAGGGGTAGCAACTGAGACTCCTTTTGGGACAGACTGAAGGGCAGATTGGAGATAGGCCCAGAAATGAGCAAGAAAGATAAGGCAGGACTGCAGCTTGCAATTCTTTATTCAAATTCTATAACTTTGATGCTGCACTAGGTTGTAGCAAAAGTTAAGGGAAGTCAATTATTTTGATTGACTGGTACAATTTTGGCATTTATTTCAAATTTGCAAACTTGTGCATAAATTGTAAATTGTATATTTTGTGAGTAGCTTGACCCTGTAGCCCAATAGCTTTAGTAAACTAGACTATGCCATTAGCAGTATAGTTGGAATTCTTAATCAGCAACAAGAAAATAACACCTATACTACCATGTCCTTGAGTCCCCAGCTAGCTACACAAACTGATAGAATTTTGCGCAAACTAAAGTTTTCCTACAGGCAACAGTCTCTCTGGAGGCAGTAACGATATTAGAATGGAAGCCGGTGTCAGTAATCTGCTATTAAAAACCCAAAACTGAAAGGTGGCAGTACTATCAAAGCTGTGAAGACCCAGACAACAAGAGTAGAACTGTCAAAGTCACACTATCTATAGTGTCTCCTTGAGTAGGAAGTAGTTTGAGTCAGAACTATCACTGGGAGGCACTACACTTCTTTGCCTGCTTTTTCACCACCAATCTGCCTGGCACAGGAGGCCCTACAAGCAACTATGTTACTGTGAGTATAGCATGATGGATCACTGACAGGCACAAACCCCACCACCATTCGTTAAGGTCTTGCAACCCCTAGGTGGATCTGTTATTACCTAACCAAAACAATAAACACACCAAGAGCAATAATCCCTGTTTCTTGTTAATTAGTACTGACAGGACACTGAAGTCTAGAAAATCACAATGTGCTGAGCATCAACAATGGATGAGGAAGATATGGGAAGTATATAAATCTTCAGTTCTCTTAAACCATGTGGCTATATAAATCATAATTATATGATTACCAACTTACCTTTAACAGTTACATCAATATGATTTACTGACTTGTGCATTGTGATACTAAGAGTACCATCAGTCACTAACCTCCAGTTATGGAAATGTTGGTTCCACAGTATTCTCTACCTATGTTCAACTGCAATGTCAGTTATTCATCCAATATTACAATGGTTAAAACCACTGATTACATACAAAATTTTAAGACTGTGTGTGTAGATTACCTTTGAAGGTTCATCTCATTATTCACTTGCATATCCTGGATGTGACTGAACTTCTATTTCACAGTCTGGGAGAAATATAAAGGGCATCAATCCATGACACTTCTTTACAAAGTTTTAGTAGAATCTGTTGAATTTCATGGCCACAATTTATCTGCTCTCAGTTCATTAAATTTCTTATTTTGGGGTAATGCAAATCACATAAATGTTCTCAACAGTAATAATGTCAAAACAGTTAAAATAAGGAATACTGAAATTTTATACAGAATATAGAAGCAAGTATCATAACAACTGAATTACAGGTTTAAAGATACCAAACTACAAACAGAGCCCACATTGAAAAATACATAATAGTTTTAAAAAACACAGGTCAATATAGTGACCATGTTACAGGCCAGATGACTGACAAATAATGGTTTGAGTCCTAGATGAGGAATAAGATTTTTCTATTCCCCAAAATATCCATTCTGAGCCCATCTTGGGTACTGGGAGATCTTTCCCCAGGAATAAACAGCTGAGGCATGAAGCTGACCACACACTTCCATCTGGTGCTGAGGTTAAAAATGCATGCAGCTATGCCTCCATGCCTACACAGGCCTACATTGTGTGAACACGAACAACTTCATTCCTTATTACTGTATTGTTATTTCTAAGTCATAATACATTTCTGTGTTTAATATTTGAAGCTGAAATACTGTGTACAAGACTCCTTATCCAATCACCCACTCACCTGTACCAAAAGATGGCTGTTCCAGCCCCCTGCTTGACATTGAGAATACATTTGAATGTAAGTACATGGGCCTCATAGTTCCACGGACAGCCTCCGTAGAGTGTAGTGGTACTGTGAGGTAAGGTGTGAATACTTGCCGTGTAGTTTCTGCCTCCAGCTAGAAAAGAGAAGACATATAGCAGTGTCATTCCCTCCAGCATGCAAATAGGATAATTGGTAGGACTAATCTTCATCAGCACTACAGCCATCAGCAAGCTTTGACTTCTTTCACAACCCTCCTGAGCTATCTCTGTCCTCTACTCTTCATCTCCAGCCTCTGACCCATATCACCACATTGTCCAACCAAATGTACATGGTCGTCCATTCCCTCTTCTGGGGAATAATCTAACCTTCAACATTTTTCCAGGCATCTGTTCCTCCAACATTTTCTCCACATGTCCCAGCCGTCTTATCCTCTGTGCACTCACGAACATTACAATGTCAGGAATTGGTAGGACCACTGGCAGATGATATTAAATGCTAACTACAGTAACTCCATTAATGGAGCCCTTCATGAAGAGCTGACAATTCCTAAGCTCTTCAAAAGAACTTCTCATGATTGCCTGAAAGTTTTGACAACGGCTGATTCATTATGCAGATACCATGCTGGACACTGGCCATTGTCTCAATTATATCTGATACACACAAGGTCTACATCTGTCATCAAGTGAAAACAACATGACAAACCCCATTCTGTTGCTTCCATTAGTTTGAACTATTCTGAGATAGACATCAATTAGCTAGGATATGGGGTTTGTACTCTCTGCTTTTATTATGACTGTCTTGCATTATGATGATAAGACATAACATTTACAGTAAACAGTTTTCTCTTTATGTGTTTCAGCCCCATCTCATTACAACTTGCAACAATATTACTGTGCTTTCTTTATGGCATTTGGTTTCAGTCAATATATTATTATTATCAGCACAGACCAGAAACTGGAATGTTTCATTACATTCAGATGCCTCCTAATCTATGTTAAACTGACTCACTCTACAGTTGTCATCCTTTGTTATAATTCTAACAGTATTACTTGATATGAAGCAGGTTATATAGGTATAAACAAGTTTATTGCGTATGTATTTTGAATCTTTCACTTATGTAAGCCCTTCCAGGAAACTGTAAGGACAATGAATTTTCACTGAAAAATTTGTAATTAACCTTACATGCCAGTGTAAGGACAGTGACTTTCACTGCATGATGTGTAACTGACCTTAATATTTCTGTTAGTACTTCCAGGTAGTAGGATGGTGACTTCATTGCATGATTGGTAACTAACTTTATAATTGTGTAAGTCCTTCTGCGCAACTGTACAGAGAGACTTTTCATTGCACGATCCATAATTAACTTTAAATATAATTTTCTGCTGTATATTATATGACATATCATCAATTTTACAGGCCCAAAGATGTCAAAACATCAGTAGTATGGCTAAGTTTGTTATTAACTGATATAATAGCTGGCACTGATGATAACAGGTTTTGAATGTAAGTAGAATTCCCATAATTTCGTACCCATAAGACCAGAAAGGTGCCGAATAAGCATATACTCCAGATTACTAAACATAATCTGTAATGATCCAAGTTCTTATAGGTAAGTTTTTGTTGCTGAACCTACATTTGAGCTGCACAACCAACCACAGTATTTGATTTGGATATCTTGTTCACCTGCTGGTTGAGGTGTGTCAGGGTCCCTTTCTATGTTTTCTGGAGTCTCTTCAATTCTACCGTAGGGAACACAATTATTTCTCTCTTTCTTTACATAAGAGATAGTTGATGAACCAATGTGATTTGCTGCCACAGTCACACTGTGACTATTGCCACTTTAAACACCCCTAATTATTTCAAGTTTCTGGGAAACTGTTAATGTTACATTATTCCTCTTGCTGGAAGCACCACGTTTACTCATCTTGAAATCTTTGGAAACTATTATAATAACTCGATGGGCTCAATAAAGTCCAGGTAACATATGATAAAGTGATGGACTCACTAAACGTACTGCATAGAATGAATGCCAAAACTTCTGACTTGGGACTATTATCAGGATTTCTAGAATATCAGCTTCTGGATTAATGAAATTCTACTGCACTGACACATTAAGATACCTATAATTCAGTAGTTTACCCAATCATACAATTCTTTTTCCAGTCTTTTTTATTTGATGTACTGATACTGAATTGTCTTGTTGGTAACTCTAAACTGTCAGTTACATAAGGTCAAATTTAAGAAGCTATCTCACAAATAAAATGTGTGTAGATGTGAGATCCTCAAATCATAATTATAAAGGTTACTGTCTTCTGGGACATGACATGACACTGGGTAATCTGATTGACATGTACCAACATTTCCAATAAACTACTGCTTCCATCAACACAGTAGATGATGGAGGCAGTAGACACACAGCTAAAATGTGCATAATGCCATATTCACATAGAATTTTGGTAACTTCTTGGAAAGCAGTCACTCTGTAGACTGGGTGTAAGGATAACATGAATAAATATTGCAGTGAAACAGATCATGAGACTGGTATGTGGATAAAACTGGTTAACAGTATGTTCATTGTCTAGTCTTGATATTATTGATGTTAAATCTGTTAGAGTTAGTGCCTATGTCAGCCCTGTTAACAAAAACTTGGAAATATTGTGGTATCAATAATTCTGCTGGTACAAGGTCCCAAAGGAATGAAAGCTGCTGAACTGTCAGTACCTGAAAATCGTAGAACAGCATGTTGAGGTATGGAGTCAGGGTGCTCCCCAAGATTTGGCAGAGACAAATCGCATGAATCTACAACTGCTTGACATCCATCTGGACGACAGACATGTCCAAACACTGCACTGAAAAGAGAATGATTTGTTGCACCATTACAAAATTACTAATTTATCCAGCCTGTACTCACAACACATGGAAAGATTTGTCTCACTGTACTCCATCCCATTAACCACAACTGCTTGCAAAGACTGAGATCTAACATACAAGTACTCTGTATATTAATCACGAATGTCAGCTAGTACACTATCATGGATAACATTTAACATAACATTTTCAAATGTACATGGTTGCAGGTTTGATCACAACCACAGCCAATAAGCATGGAGATATGTCAGTACAGCAACAACCAATAACCTGAAGGCAAGATCTGCCCCATTGTCATGTATGGCAATTATACCTGAGACAGTGGGCAGTGGTCACCATAATCATGGTGTAATGTATCAGTTATTGACAAACACGTTTAAAATGCACAAAATATAGATAAATCTGAGAGACACATTACATGTTACTCAATACTTGAACAGAATACAAAAAAAGCCATTCATTTTCATGCAACACTTACTGCGTAACACCAGGTTTCTCATTGCATCTTGCTTCAATACTGAACATAGATCCATCTGTAGTCACTCCTATGTAGTTTACAGCTCTGCGTTGCAACACAGCATCATCAGTTCCATACCGCCTCCGTCTCATGCCTCTTAGGTACAATTCTCTTGCAGTTCCATCACTACTGACCACTGTCCATGTACCATGGAGTGTGCCCCACTGCTCATAACCCTCTCCTAGTTGCTTCCTTAAGTCACATTGAATTAAATTGTAACAGCCCACAAATATCTTCCTTTTTTAAAAAAATTAAATATTTTACAATTGGGTGATAATCAAAGAGGACGAAATTCATGGTACATATAGCAAATATGGTGCAGAAAATAAATGCAAACAAAATTTCTTGGAAACATAAATAAAAGACGCTATTTGGGAAAACTTCGAAGTAGACGCAAACATACCATTAATACTGACTGAATTAATTGGATGAGAATTGTGACCATTTGGAGGCAGGGTATAAATATGGTAATGAACCTCTGTCTTCTGAACAAGGTACTTGGTTTTCTGATCAGCGTGTGACTACTGACTTCTTAAATGGATTCTGGTCAGTAGACTTAGTCATGAAGAGGTGATTATGTCATAAAATGTTTAATCATCCTATATGCTGATATATAAATAAACAAAAGCTAATAATAGTTAAAAACAGACAAATCCAAAAGTATAAATGGGATAGACAACTATTAAACCAAAAAGAGAAAATGAACAAATATCAAGAAAACTTATAATCAATGTTGCATGAAATAGAAGAGGAAACGGATGTTAATCAAAACTGGCAGAACCTAAAACATGCGATATTAGAGGCTGTGACGGAATTTAAATATCTAAAGATGCAAAGAATGCTAACCATTGGTAGGATGATGAATGTAAGAGGGCAATCCAAGAAAAGAATGAAGCAAGAGGAAAACGACTAATAACAAAAACAAGAAAAAATTTGTATATCTATCATCAAAAAAGAACAAAAGCAAATAGAATCTGTAGAAGAAAGAAAGTGGAGTGGATAGAAGGGAAAATTAAAGAGCTAAATGAAACAAATAAGAAAAGGGATACAAGAAAATTTTATAAAGATGTTAGAAACTTATCTAATCTATCGACTGTAACGACATTGATATGTAAGGATAAAGACGGCAACATACTATCAGAACAAAAACAAATACTCGAAAGATGGCAACAATATATTAAAGAATTATTAAATCCTGAGGTTGAAAGAATAATCAGTATAGAAACACACGAGGATCCAATAAATAATTTAGAACTAGAGGAGCCAACATATGAAGAAATAAGCGAAATAATGAAAAATATGAAACCCAATAAAGCTGTTGGTCCTGATGAAATTAATAGTGAAGATATGGAAACAAGAAAAAATACCTTGTGAATGGTCAGAAGGAATCCTGTGCCCAATATTCAAAAAAGGGGATAGAAGACAATGCAATAATTACAGAGGGATATCCCTACTGAACATAACATATAAAATTTTTGCAATATTATTATATAACCGATTAAGCAAGATAATTGAACCAGATATCGGAAATTACCAAATGGGATTCATACCTAATAGATCAACAATAGATAATATATTTACTGCGAGACAGATATACGAGAAATGCTATGAATACAATATTGATCTACATAATATATTTATAGATTTCTCACAGGCTTTTGATACAGTTCATAGAGATGCAATATATAACAGCTTAATCAAACATAACGTTCCAGATAAACTGTTTAAACTAATAAAACTCACAATGCAATGAACTAGAATGAAGGTGAAAGTTAACAACAGTTATTCTGAATGGTTTAAAACGAAAACAGCAGTCACACAGGGAGACCCTTTATCCACCCTACTATTTAGTGTAGTGTTGGATTCAGAAATCACCCATTTAGAAGTCCGTGGAAATATAACTACTAGATTAAAACAGATGTGCGTCTATGCAGATGACATCATAATAATTGGAAGAACAAAGCAAATCTTAATTGATACTTTCTGCAAACTCAAACATGAGGCACTAAATGCTGAACTAATAGTAAATAACAATAAAGTCAAATATCTATATTGTACCAGGAAAATATTCCAGCCTACCTATTTAAATACAGGAATAGAACAGTTTAAACAAGTAAATTCATTTAAATATTTGGGATCAATGGTGAATACTGACAACTCTATTGAGGAGGAAATCAAAGAAAGAATAGCAGCAGGAAATAGGGCATACCATGTTCACAAAAAACTATTCACATCAAAATTAATATCCCGAAATGTCAAACTACAACTTTATAACACGTTAATTTGCCCAATAGCAACTTATGCTTCTGAAACATGGGTACTTAAAGAAAATATGATAAATAAACAGATTATTTTCGAAAGAAGGATCATGAGGAAAATATTTGGTCCTACTAGAAGAGATGATGGTTACTGGAGGATTAAAACTAATCAAGAAATCAACAAAATATTAAAGGGACAAAATATAATCAGGTTTATTAAAAAACAAAGATTAAACTGGCTAGGGCACGTTGAACGCATGGCTGAAGATAATAATGTGCAGAAGATCAAGACATGGAAATCCATGTCTAAAAGACCAATTGGAAGACCTAAAACATGTTGGGAAGATGACTTTTGGAAGATATAAAGAGCATGAATGTACACAATTGGAAGAAAGTAGTACAGAATAGAGACAGATGGAAGAAAGTAGTTGAGGAAGCCAGAACCTTATACAGGTTGTAGTGCTTTATAAGAAGAAGATATGTTGGCATATACAACAAGAATACACAAATTTTGTTATAAAACATGGCCCCTTAGTTTGAGGGCAGGACATAAATTAAGCACTTAAAAATACTTCTGTGGCATGTCCTGACTGAAGGAACCCAAATAAAGTCTTAGTTGTAACACTGAGAGTCCCAGAAATGATTCAAATGAGGTACAAAAGTCAGTTACATTAGCGATACTGAAAGTTTCTGTTTTATTTACAAATACAAACACATAACAAAGGATTTTCAAAAAATAATACATCATTAGCTTCAAAGACCAAAGGAACAAGGCTGAGAAACAGCTGCTACAAATTAAGATTATGATCTTCTGGAAAGTAACATCATGCAGTTGGGTAGATAGGCACTGACCAAACTTCCCTGAAGATAAGGGCAGCATGTTCCTCTGAAATAGCACTCATCAACCAAATTACATAGTGTCAGAGTCCAAAAGAACATGATCTTCAAAGTCACTGCCATCAGAACCTCAAACTTTACAACTGCTGTAAGCACATATAAAAGTCAATGACAAAAAAATATTCAAAAGATGAATAGCAGCAAATAGTAAATTGGAATCAGAATATAAAGAGGAACTATAACCTGCGAAATGACAATGCACAACACCCACAATTTGATAGAAACTAACCTCATTTTTATCCATTTTCCACTTCTCCATGGTTCTCTGGCTAAAGCATCTGATATTAGGGCCCTGTTCCAGTCTCTCTGGATATCAATAACATTACTACAGGCTGTCCAACTGCAAGTTAAAGAAAAAAAAATTAATAACACTAACACCACACAATGCAAACAGCATAGGGCCTGCATGTGTTAACATGTTCTGCATAGTGTACAAAAAAAGTTCACCCTAGAACAGGCCATGAAGGCCCAGAAGGGGAGTAGAGGTATAACTCTACTCTTTCTTTAACCTCGGCACTAGATAAGGGTGGGTGGTCAACGCCACGCCCCGGCCACTTTACCCCAAGGAAAGACCTGGTACCCATTGTATAGGAGGCTGGGTGGGCCCCAGGGCCGGCCTGGATGGGTGTGAAAAATGTCACCCGCAACAGGATTTGATCCCCGGACCGTCCAGCCCATAGTCAGTTGCTGTTCTGCATAGTATGGGCTATGGAAATAAAAGCACAAACTAAGATGTTTCAGCTAATCTTTAGTACATGCCTTTAGTCCTTTTCTGTTCCATTTTGATGGTCTGTATCCTGATGCCCCAAGGCATTTTAACCTTTATACAACAAGGGTGGGTAGTTAAATTTTAGCACATGGTTTATGAAAAATGTATTATTTAAAAAGAAAAAGCTAAAATTATGAAACAAATGGCATTTTGTGCAAAATATAATATAAATTATGCAGCATATCTTAAAAATTCAGAAAATTTCCTTGTTGTCTAAGTATATAAAATGAATTTCTAGGGACATTTTCTTATGTGCATTTGCATATGTAAATTCAATCTTTTATTTACTGAATCTGGGTATACTAAGACTAGCACAGGACAATCAATTGTACTGCATTAAACACAGAAATATGTCACAGTTTTATATACAATATATTTATATAGATTCTACTGAAAGTCATTCTCCACCCTACTTTGAAGGAGGGAATAACACAACTTGTTTTCACTAAAAAATTCTTCCACCTTCAACTAAGCTTCAGGTTCAGGGAAACACAAAGAAATTCATTTCTTTGGAACCACTCAGTTGTGCTGGCAGTCCACAGTATCATGAAACCATGCAACAAGTTTTCTTCAAGAATCTTCTGCCAAACAAAACATGGAATTCTTCTGTTACATAAAATTCAGTTCAGATGATGACTGCTATGTTAATAGGAAGAAAAACCTATTCAAAGAGGGACCACTAAACAGCCCCATCTGTTAAAGGTGTCAAGATAAAGATGAAAGGGCCTCATATGTGCTACATGACTGTAAGGTCCCTTAGATGTATTAATATGCCATCACCTGGGAACTCACATCATAAATTCAACTACCTTAAGGCTAATTTGTGCTTTACTTGAAGTGCATAGAAATAAATAAATAGAAATAAAAAAGAGGGGATAAATAATAAATTGAAGAGAATGCAGCAAAAGGTTCCTTTAATGCTTAACGGCTTAATTTAAATTAACTGACTGACAGAAGTGTATGCAACATATGTCTTGACTATTTGCTAACTACAATGAGAAACTATAATTCCTTTGTAGATATGCCTACATATGCTAACACATTTTGTCCAACAGTCACTTGCAATTGGAACATAAATATCCTTAGTGAGAAGCTGAAGAGATTGTACATGCTTACTTCTTTGATTATATAATCCAGCATGAAAAAATCCCATATATCACTATCATTTTCCATATGGAATATGCACGCATCTATCTCCCTTGTGTTTTACATTTAGGAAATAAGTAATTACAGATATTGTATCAAAATTTCGGTAATATGTTAAGGCATCCCTATAACAGTCTAAGAATGTCCAGAGGAGTACAGGTATAGCTCTACTCTTTGTTTAATCTGGGTGCTAGATGTGGTGGGTGGTCAGTCCCATGCCCTGGCTGCTTTACCCTCAGAAAAGAAACAGGGTCCCTATTTTACAGGGGTTGGGTGGGCCTTGGGGCTGGTCTGGACGGGCATAGAAAATCTTGCCACACAGCAGTTCAAATTCCCAACCATCCAGCCCAGAGTGAGCTGCTATTCCAGCTATGCTACTTGGGCTCCCAATAAAAATTCGGTCATAAACAAATTTCTGATTATACTCACATAAAACAAAATTGTACGTGATGAATTTTGCCATCTTCACAGTCCTCAATGTTTCTCTTTGTTTTCACCCCATGCCTAAACAAACACATAATGCAGTGCATAAAATAACAACTGTATAACAATTCTATAGAATACCAACCAGTATCTGAGACATATGCACATGTACATGATTAAATACATACACACACATTTAATTAACCTCACAAAGCATAGTCCATTCTTCAGAAGCTGTTTGTTGATCTGTTGGTCATGGAACTCTCTGCCTCTTACACAATATTACCATCTCCCTGACAGCCCACCACTGAAACCTACTCTAAGCCAACTACATATACTCTGCACCTTGAAACACTTTGCCTTCAAATACATACTTTTTGCATTTTTCTCCCACGTACTCCTTATACTCTTTTCTTCAGACATTTCAACTCATATATGTGTATGCATCACTCATCTTTCCCATGCAAACTATATGCCAAAACCATGTCACATACATAACTAATTAGTTAAACTGGTTTAACACAATGGATGGCAACAAACTGTCAAAAATCTTTCTTTGGTACGAGCCAAAAAGACACAGATATAGAGAAAAACCATTCAAAAAGACAGCTACCAAGTTGAGCAGGCTTTGTTTTATTCCATGTAGGAAAGAAGAAGATTAATACAAGGATAAAAGCAAAAGAGAACAGAGGGAAAGAGACAGAGAGAAAGAGAGTGGGCAAGCACATCAGAGAAGTCAAGATTAGAGTAGTTTGAGCACATTATGCAAATGGACAATGACAGAAAGCAGAGGTCAATTTCAGTGAATTCAGAATGATCTACATGGGTAAGATAACAATGAAAGAAATTGCATGGTGGCAAATACACAACTGCATGGGCAGGAAGGTAACATAAGACAATGATTTCCAATTAATGGACTTCATGAAGTGCATTATGATGCATAAGAGAGGTGGGTCTCTTTGTGTCATCAGTTTCTGCTTGCAAAAAGTATCAGGCATCTAAACAAAGACCAGGATTTTATACTTTGGTACGCAACACTGAAAAGTAGTGGCACTTATTTTCAAACAACAAAATAAATATCAGCCTATTACAAAATTTGCCCAGAGTATATTTGTTTTTTATTATGCTGGTTTTTATAATTTTTATTATCAGTATACTGAAATTTCTTTCTAAAAACATGTATCACTTATGAAAGAGCAATTTGTTGCAACCCACTGATACACAGTTTTACAGGAGACAGACGAGACTTGACCAATCCTCTATAAATCAATATTTAAGTATGTTACGTTTTTATGAAAATAAAAGTAGAAGAAAGTTATTTTGGACACAGTTTCCCAGAAGGTGTGTTTGTAACCAAACTGTCTAGTAATGTAGGAATCTTAGTTTGATGAATTGTGTGGGCTAGGAAAAACTGTCATTTCATGAGCAATATGTCTTTAAAGAATTATTGCTCACACACAATACCAGCATTTTTCACTTCATTGAAAAGAGAGAAAGGTAGAACTGCTCAGCTCATAGACAATGTCTAAGATAGAAGGAATTTAGTACAACATCCACTTGCAAACCTTGACAACCTAATATAAAGATATGTACCAACACACAACAGCAGCAAGCAAGAAATGTACCTAAGCAATCCATTGAATGTGATTCTCCATTTCCGCATTGGTTCACACATCTTAAATTTGAGCCCTCCACCACTCCAAGAACTTCTGTTGTTGCTGCGCAGGGTAGTGTCTGGGTGTCCTAAAACACAAGGAACCAGTAACAAGAGTACAGGAATCTACATAAACACAGCAATTTTCAAGAAAGTTTTGGTGACATTTAAAAAAATGTAATATTACATGACTGTATGATTCAAAACTTCCATGTGACAACTCAATGGGATTCAATTTGTACCATGTCTGCAATAACTGTTCTGTTGCTGTGTTGAAACATGGATGATACTGTGCTAGAAAAGTTAAGTGTTGACTGTCTAATGAAAAAGAAAAAAATATCACTGAAATTTCAGGAATAAGAGTGTTTAGGCTTTTGCAGTGATGAAGAGGTGTCTATTCTTTTGAGATACAGCACTGCAGTGCTGGGTCATTGGTGCCTGAAGTTTCATAACAGCATGTTGGTCTCATCTACAACGTCTGAAATGTCAAAATTGTCATGGACATTTGACCCTTGAATATGAGACCACCTCATGTTATAGCAAGTACATGGAGGGTAAATAACGAATAGAACACAGGTTTCATGTGGAAAAAGCAATTTCAAGACAAAAGGGGAGATGACACACCTGTGGCTCAACAACTTCAATAACTGATCCACAGCAAAATTAAACAAGAACAGCAGTGTATCATGGAAGTGTTATGTTGTGTTACATATAAAAGTAATGAAGTATATAAATGTTTGCACCTGACACAATATGCTCAAAATTATGCAGAATGAAGGGCAAAAAGGGCACAAGAACAATGTATATGGGCATTAAACCACAAAATAACAAACATCCTAAAAGAAACCCTTGCATGGTCACAAAATGTAGCAAAAAAGAAGCACGTGAAAAATGGGGGGAAAGTAAAAAGCCTAAAAACAAAACAAAGTATAAAAGGAATAAATCCCCTAAAAGGGGCTATATTATTGTCAAATGGCACAAACAATGGCATATAAGAACAATGGGGATGAGCAAAAAACCTCAAACCATTTCTGTAATAGTATGATTTATAAGACTATTGCCCCATTTGATGGTTCCTTCTTACCATCACACCTCAGTGACATTCCCTGTAGGGGATTTATTCCTTTTGTTACGTTTCAATATCTTTCTACACTTTCCCATTGTGTGTGTGCAACCACATTTCCCCATATCCCATATACATATGCTTAACAGCTCCATGCTGATTGTTTCATGTTTTGTGTGGCTGCTCCACTTAATTACAAGTGAATTATATTAGCTGTGGAAGGACAGATACAATACAATGACCAAATGCATCTGAAAAATCTAATGTGTTCAGTATTGTGGCAATGCATTGCTCAGCAGTGAAACAATGTGAACTGAATAGTGCTAAACCTTGCAGTTCAGTATCCCCCTCTCTCCATTTCACACTTCATTGTCACCTGCCTCCCATATAACAGTTGCACTATACAGTGGCCCAACCAAACCTGTCCATTTCATCTGTGCCACTCTAGCTTGTGGGTAGAAGGGAAACAAATGCAAATATCAAGTACACCAAAAACATTATCAACATTTGACTTAGACAACAACCTTAATGCTCCAGTAACATCAGGAAATTAGGTTTATGTCCTGGGCAGTATATACAGCTATCTTCTACTTAACATCAGTAATCCATTCCTGAAAATCAGACATTCTGTGCAAAAATGCTAATCTAGTACCTATTTCCCACTATTCTAAATGGGAAAAATTAAAATGTGTTACAATGCCAGCCCAAACCACCAACCAATTTCCTAAAATATAACTAAAATCCAGTAAAACAGCTATATATAAGTAAAAAGCTATCATGTTAGGATGTAAACTGCTTAAAACAACACTTCATGATACATAACAATTAATATGGTTCTTACAAACAGTTGCTTTGTTTTCAGTAACATGTACAGTTTGCAAGTCCATCATTTTGTTAAAAATGTTGTATTCAGTTCTTGAAACATTAATATAAATTCTTCCTATTTAACATCAGTCAAAAAAAAAATTGAGGGTTACGTACATTCTATGAAGTTTGGATATCAAAAACCAGGAATTATTCTACAGAGAAAATAATAACTGGGTAGATTTCTGCTGAGTATGTCTGTAATTCCTTACTTGCTACCAGTCCTACCCATCTGTTCTCCTTTTTCCTTTTGCTCTAACAGAAAATAAGCACAATACTTCATCGCAATTTCTGTATAGTATTAAAAAATAAACCACAAGAAAAATGTCTAGAACTAAGGGAATGAATTAACGTGGTTAAGAAAAGCTTTGTTATTAGCAATTCTAAAAGTTCAGATCCTGCAAACAGAATTTAATTCCTTGCAATATTACAGCAGGCAGTAACCTTGCAAACACCCTACAAAAATTCTTACATATGAGATCTTTTCTTCATCTTGTTCCAACACCAGGTAATATGAAATCAAATTTTAAAAAATGCTAACTCCCTTCAAAACGTACTCAATCTGGAACTTCATATTTTAACATTTATAACCAGTAGGAACCTACTAATTTTACAAAGTTCCATAGTAAGCCAACTCTGGAATTGGATATAGCATGTGAAAGGAATATAGCTGTCATATCATATGACATATCAAAGCATCATCATGATACTTAACTCTTCAAGAGACATCAATGGGAGACAGGAACTACACTCTAACACTCAGACCAGGAACACCAATTAACATAGGACACTTCTGAGTATTTTATCCCAGGTGGAAATTTAAATTTCATATTCATTTTTATCAATTTGAGACTTCTGATTACAGAGCTGATAGAACCATGTTTTGCAGCAGAGCCACACTTCCTGGACATACCTGGAAGCTGGTACACAGACCCATCATCCAGTTGTACATACAGCCAGACTTCAGTAACACTGTGCTGCTTTCTGGTAATTCTTAGATATACTGCATTACCCTTGTGATCTGTTCCACATATTGCTATGCTGTCTACCTGTAACAAATGCAACTTACAGCCAGAACACCTAACAGTAACAGTATGTCCATATTATGTTTCAGTAGCATTATCACTGGATCCAATTATTATTATTATGTTACGATATATATATATATATATATATTGTATTCAATATTTTAATGTATAAAAGTGTAATACTACAGATAATCACAGAGGAATATTGCTTAATTAGCAAGTCCAATGGTGTCTTCTAGTGCAGCAGGTAACCATAACATATCTTAAAAGGAAGGAAATTTGCTGACCAACTCAGCAACTAGCAACTTCTTAGGACTCTGATCCATGAACTTGGTTAATTAGTGGATTTAAATATTACTTAACTGCTCTGTTATTCATAGCAAGATATTAACATGAACTAAGGATGCAAACTATATCTTATTGGCCAAGGAAACAATTCAGAGTTACACAGTTTGATCTCAGTGATTTTGAGATTCCTTATAGTATTTATCTGTCTCCAGTACGACAGTACCACAAAATAAGCTGTCACTCCCTTGTCCCAAATTCTTACCTACTCTGCATTAATGATTACCTTCTTACTTCTTCTGATGCCCCTTAAGTACTGCCAAACTAACGAGAACAGTAACAAAGAAGTATTGTGATTGGCTACTGGCCATTTCTTTTTACAACTTGATACAACTGCATCACATTCTTCTGTTTCCCATTTGTTAACCATAAATAAAACTAAACTGAGAGAGATGCTAGGTACTTACAATAGGGTGTGTTAAGCCCAGTAGCCACAAATAAAATCTGACTTTAACAGTGGCCTCAATATGAGATCTGACAAAATTTTGGCTGGTGAGATGGCAGATGTTGGACTTTGTTACTACATAGTTCAGAAATTCTGTGTCAGACAACAGTTCAGATTCAGTTTGCCTTTTTGCCACAATGACTGTTTTATTGGTGGAGCATATTATTTGTCACAAGAGTTTGATAACTGATTCTGCACATCAAACATGACAAAACAAATACATTCAGTCACAACACAACCTGTTCAACTCTTCAAATTTGCTAAGCTCTCAGACTGTACCCGAAAAGTGCGATTATAATTCAGAAAATATTGTATTATTTTTGTATCATCATCCTATCCTGGCTTGTTACAGTGTCAATGTCTTGAAATAATTGCAGGTTAATCAAAATCAGTTGTGTAGTAAAGTCTGCTAAACAGCAAAATAAAAAAAAAAACTGTGTAACACTCACTGAATTATGATCTATAAACTACATATGAAATATCATACTGCAGAATAATAAACAGTACTTCCTTCTCCTTCACAAGTGTCCGCAGCATCTCTCTGTCCTCATCCTGTTGGCTTGGTAGAAGGGCAGAAACAGACTCCGCCACTGTCAGTAGATCATGTTGCTGCAGCTGCCACAGTTTCCAGCGCACCCACCATTTCTTCAAGAAGAAATTCCAGCCTGCAATAAAGATGTAATAATGTATTAAAAAACGCCAATAAACATAGTAACCCATGCGTCTTAGAAAGGGCATGTATCTGAAACCATTTCATTTCATATAACACACATGTCAACACATAACATGTTGTATTCTTTCTTTAGGGTGATTCACCAGTACACAACAGACACATATGACTAGCACAAACAGATAAATCAGCAGTAGCGGAATGCAGCATTAACCAGGACCACATTATTAAACCATAAGGTACAACACTTCTTTCAGCAAAAACTGGATAGATGGGCTAACTCATCAGGTAAGCCAGTGAATTGGAAATGAACCTACACAACATGAACAGGGAAGAAGGCCTGACCTTAAGCCAAACCTGGAAACCCCATCTGCAAATGCTTACAGAAAGGAGACAGCCTCCTGAAACACAATATTTGATCACTACCATCCCATGGCTCCCCTTCCTCGCTTCGACATGGGGCCATTTTTCCCACATACTTAGTACAGGCCTCCACTTGGGGTCTTTGCCCTTCACAGCCTGTTCCTCTACTCGGACACGCCACTTTCCCGTTCCCACTCCTTCTGATTGGCTCAAGCAATTTAGAGCCAAAATTTTACCTGTAGAAATACCCAAGCAATTTCTTCCTGGTTATTGACAAGCAGTGGATGATCATTTTCAGATGACTGGGAGCTGCTGAAAGGATTTTACAGATTGGAAGCGCTTTGAAGGGACTTAGAACCAGACATCTGAAAGAGCAGTCTGCAAGGAGGGGGAGTATTTTCAACCTGCGTATCCCTGATTTGCTTACCACCGAAGCGTGCTGCCACCTTAGAAGTGGAGCGCCTGTCCAAGCACCATGCTGAGGAAGGATGAACTAGCCTTTATCAAGGCTATATACCACTTGTATATAACATATTTATGTTATGGTTGTGTGAGGATTGTTAGGGTAAACCATATTGTGCACGCACACGTGCACACATATGTACAAAGAGATAGTGACTCTGCCAAAGTTTTCGGGTGCACGAATGAAGTTACTTCGAGCAAAAAATCACGTTAACATGGGTCAAATCCAGAAAGTTTAAGTAATCATGGAATTTTGACACCATATCAGAAATAAGTGTTTTTCATTAAAAACTTTCACAATAACTTTAACTTGAAACTGACGTGTCTTATTTGATAGTGGAATATGTTATGAAAACTGTTCAGGGTGTCAGCTTGCAAATTGGATCATTTGAGAATGGAATCCTGAACAATTTTGCCAGCCAATTCAATAACGAACCTACGACGTGGAAAAGAGAAAGAACCAGTCTTTACCTTAATATGCATTGTGCAGTACATGTGACTCCTTTTATTTTTACATCCACATCAACATAGAAAACTGTTATGTATACATTCATGACAATTAATCCATTTATCAACAGACACTTCACAAGTGCTGCTAGATGTACATGTGAAATTAAATACAGGACTGCCATGGCAAAAGCAGCATTCAATAAACAAATTGGACTTTAATAAAAGGAAGAACCAGTAGAGTCCCCTATTTGGAGCATGGTTTTGTATGGTGCTGAGAACTGGACACTTCAGAAAGTAGACCAGAAATACGTGGAAAGGTCTAAAAAGTGGTGCTGGAGAAGGATGGAATGGATCAGTTGGACCAATGGTGTAAAAATGAAGTATTACATGGAGTTAAGGGGGCAGGGAATACCCTGTGTACAGTAAACAGAAGGAAGGATAACTGGATTGGTCACATTTTGCATAGGAACAGCCTTCCAGAACATATTACTAAAGGAAAGATAGAAGAAAGGATAGAAGTAATAGGAAGACAAGGAATAAGACATAAGCAGACACTGGATACAACAAGGAAACAAGAGGACAGTGGAAACTGAAAGAGGAAACACTACATCGCACTGTAAGGAAAACTCACTATGGAAGAGTCTGTAAACCTGTCATAAGACAGGCTTCAGAATGATGAGTAACTTCACAAGTAAACACAGACAACATGAAAAAGCTAACATCTCTGTCACTGAAAACAAAATATAAATCAACAATGCAAAATGTGTGACTCACCAGCACACACTCACTACTTTTAGTATGGCTAGGCAACTCATATCACTGCAGTAATTATACTTATTAATATATATATTTTCACTGAACTTCAATGTATTTTACAAATATAATGCTTAGTAAAAATATTTAATCTACAATTAGCAATAATATTAAATACATAGCAATATAAACATTTGAGTGAAACTATATCTGAAAAACAATCCCTTTGATTTAAAACAAAATAGCTTCCATCCACATTATAAATGCCACATGTGCTCTAATGACTGCAGTACAATATAACAGTTTCATGTAATGATGTGGATAGCAAATGGAATAATTCCACTGCAATTAAAAGAACCACGAAGGCATCCTAAAACTCATATTTAAATTTGCATTTTTTATAAGACAAATTCCCACTCTTGGTCTCATATACATAGTGACTCATGATTGTGGACAGTATTGCAAAATATGACTTCCAAGGTCAAAAGAGTTAATATCGATATAGATCCTATTCCCAATATCGATATAGACCCTATTCCCAATGGTTATGGAATTACATGAGTTCTTAAATGTCATAAAAGCCCTCCTGGGAACCATTCATCTCCAGCCACAGTACATGACATTGAACACAGCTGAAATAGGAACAGTCAATGGCAGGTACAACTTGCAATTTGCACTGTTCACAACTGAGTGGCAAGGTGAGTTGTGTCCGGCTTTGGTATTTTTGAAAACCTGAAAACACAGGTCTTTGTAAACTAAAGACAATTTCATTAAGTTAAGTTAAATTTATATTTTAAATTTATTAAGTATTACAGTTATTACAATTCTTCCATTTACTTTAATAGTCTTTATCCTACATTCTAAGTTCCAAGCAGCCATAACTCCATAACCATCCAAAATAGTACAAATGTTTATGCAAACTTTTGTGATCACAAAGACCTAAGAAATCTTCTCCTGCAGTAATGTCCACAAGTCATGAACCATCCTGTATATTAAAACTGTAGTACAGTCATGCACCGCTTAATGACGGAGATACATTCTGACACATGCATTGTTAGGGGATTTTGTCATTGTGTGGATGTCACAGAGTGTACTTACAGAAACATAGATAGTATAGCCTACTACACACCTAGTCTATAAGGTATAGCCTATTGCTCCTAGGCTACAAACCTGTACAGCATGTTACTGTACTGAATACTGTAGGCAATTGTAACACAATGGTATTATAATATAATATGATAATCTTATGGGTTCATCGGCATACATGTGGTCCATTGTTGACCAAGATGACGTTATGCGGCACATAACTGTATCACTCCATCCAAAATAATGAGGCATATTCCTAGAATGAAGAATGCTAACACGTGTATTTATATACATAATACGAGAGGCTGCTGATAAGTCCTTAACCCGACCAGGAAGGAAACAAACTACAGCGAACAAACTCGGAATTTATTCAACACATTCCCCACGAAGCTCAGTACACTTCTTAGCCCGTTGCTCTAACTTTCGCAAGCCACTAAAAAAAATCAGAAGTTTGTCCGTCCAACCAGGTCTCCGCATCGGACGAAAAATGGCAAACTTTTAATTGTTTTTTTCAGGCCAGGGAACAGGGGTAGTCTGACGGGGCCAGATCCGGAGAATAGGGTGGGTGATCAAGTCATTGGAAGCCCAGATAGGCCAGTTTATTCTGGGTTGCAAGTGCCCGGTGAGCTGGGGCATTGTCGTGCAAGAACAAGACCCCCTTGGTGACCTTCCCGTGGCGTTTTTCCTTCAAAATGCCCTTCAATTGCACCAGCAGAGATGACTAATACTCCGTGTTCATAGTTTGGCCCTTTGAAAGATAATCAATGAGGAGGATGCCGTCATGATACCAAAAAATCGAGGCGAGAACTTTTCCAGTGGAGTTTTGCACTCGGAATTTTTTGGGGCGGGGTGAGCCGCTATGCCGCCACTCCATTGATTGTTGCTTTGAATCCAGGTCATAGTGATATAACCAGGTTTCGTCCATGGTCACTAACCGCGACAGGAAATTATTTGGATCGGACCGAAAAAATTCCAAAAGTTGCTCAAACGACAGACACCGTTGACGTTTTTGATCCGCGTTCGGGCATTTAGAGACCCACTTCGCAGAGAGCTTGCGCCTGTCCAAATCTTCAGTAATGATGGACCCAACCCGCTCACGTGATATGCCCAGTTGCTCAGCTATTGATTTGGCCGAAATCCGGCGGTCTTCCAAGATTAGCTCGTGAATATGATCAATAATCTCCGGGGTGGTCACTGTTTCGGGTCGTCCGGGACGAGGCGCATCACAGGTGGAAAAATCACCACGTTTAAACTGGGCCACCCAGTTTTTGACGGTGGAATACGATGGTGCA
>Ga0123354_10002225_pt1 | contig 25263 bp, 9 predicted proteins | sample TergutLab28metaG_2_FD_97872 | JGI IMG/M metagenome (GOLD analysis project Ga0123354, IMG submission 97872) | Labiotermes labralis P4 segment gut microbial communities from Petit-Saut dam, French Guiana - Lab288 P4 | ecosystem: Host-associated > Arthropoda: Insects > Digestive system > Gut ...
ACAGAAGAGCAGAGGAGCGGACGGTGGTGACATGTCACGTCGCACGTCCAGGCCTGCTCCGGCCGTAACCGTGCCATCCCTTTGATGCGACGGCCAAATATTGACAGCACACCGAACAAGCCCCGTGACGTTACCGCGTAACCGACTTTTGATACGTTACGTGGTCACGAGTCGCGTCTCCACTGTCAGGATACGGCGTTACGGTACGGGGTAACGTTACAAGTGGGTACCCACCTTAACCTGCCGAAGTCCGTACGTGATTAATGAGCATTATTCAGTACATACATGCTTGACATCGATAAAGTGGACGAAATTTAACCAACTGAATTGACAGTAGTATGTGATGTGTCTCGTACAAAGGCTCCTTAATTACCTACAAATGGCAGTTTTGTGGCTGTGTGGCTCTTACACTTCACATTAATTAAAGAATACTTATTCCCATATGGCCAATCCTATAACGGTACCCTGACGGTAACGTTACAAACGCCGGAAAAAACAGTAAGGATCTCATTTCAAAAGAGCCACAACATTGTTTGTTACATATGTGGGTCGTCACAGAAAACAAAGAACAGCCATGCTGATTTCAGGACTACAGCAATCACAAACTTATGCCGTCTCATGTTATGTCGTTCCGCCCTTCCGTCGTTTGACACAGAACCAATACAAGGCATGTTAAGCAAGCCCGCAATTCGTGCGTACGATTCTGAAGACGTCTTGGCCCGCTAATGGAGGCCCGCGATCGAAATGCGAACTCACGATCGACAATCTGGCCGAAATTCGGAAGCAGGGCACCTTCGAAGAGGCTGAGAAGCACGACCCTGTGAATAAGGAGTGAACCATGACGGTTCTGAAGCTAGTTGAGGGGGTTTTGACTCATTGAAGCTGGCATCATCGTGTGTGAGGACATTGATGCGAACGAGCAGCGAGCAAAAACAACCAGACATGGGAATATGTGGAAGCCTGCTTGCAATAAGAAGTTTCTAAAGGAGAAAAAAAGGCCTGCCTTTCTTCAAGGCACCTCCGGGAAGCGTATATCGCCACCTGTACTGCTAGATGTGGAGATGATCAGATAAGCGTTTACAGTTTAAGAGGGAGTTCCTCTTCTTTACGTTGTCATCTGTTTGTTGATTTCCATAATTTTTCCGTTTTTTCGTAAGTATAAATACATATTTTTAACTTGGTCTAAACAGATCGTCTGGGAACACCCTCCTCATTTTACCAGTGCGGTTAATTGAAGATCTATCGCGACTAACGTCGCTGCTCTCAGAACCAAGTACGACACAACAAGGGGATAATTGTCAAGTACTCAGAGCTTATAGCATTTTAAAACGCACAAAGAAAACCACAGTAGGCTACTATAAATACAGAGAACGAAAGATAAAGGCCGTAAACGATTAAGCAAAGGACGCAACATGCCAAATATTTTGATCCTTGTATGACGACAACTACAGGGAAAAGATACCGGCAGAACTGCAACAGGCAAGATAAGGCAATGCAACAAGAACGTACAAACGTTTAGTGAAGACCTTCCGGGAAAATAACAAGAAACGTAATTAACACGATACGCAACGTACATTTCAACGAAATATTGAGGCGAGTTCGCGTAACCACTGTTGCAATGGAAAAACAATAACTATTAAGTATTCTGAGTGTATGTCTGTAGCCTTAGTTATCCAAAATGTGACGTGCATGCGCCGTATTATATTGTCGTGTATGGCTTGTCTAGCTCTACCACATTTCAGCACATTATCTCATAAACGGCACGCTTTTCTGGAAAAGGTTACTGAACATAATGTTCTCATTCTATGAAGAATTCGGCGGAGAGTGTCATAAGTGTACACAGAACTTTATGTCAAGTACCCGTTATTCTTGTCAGATTTTAATAAAACTTGACTTTAACGACAGATTTTCAAGACAGCTCAAATATCAAATTTTACGAAACTACGTCTAGTGGGAGCCGAGTTGTCCCACGGGACGGAAAGACAGACGGATAGATATGACGACGCTAATAGTAGCTTTTCGCAATTTTGCGAACGCGCCTATAAATTACACAATACAGTCACGTCCAAAATTAATCAGAAGCAGCCTTCTGTACAATATTACTCAACTGTTAAATACTTATTTTATTTGAACTTAGTCGCGCACACTCTTCCGGCACACATTTCACAACCTTCGAATTTTTCCGAAAGTTGTGATTTCAAAGTATCACACTGTCAGCATGTGTGTAATTAAAAACATAAAATAATTGCTATTGAACACTGATTTGGTGTACGGTCTCGCCATACAAAATTTCGCATGCTCGGCTTCAATTAATGCTTAGACATCACCTGAAAACCGAAATCTAAACACCAATTTGTCATATTATTCGATATTTTACCGAAAGTTACAACATAATTAATGCTTTTCGAATATCTATAATCAAACACAAGTTCAGAACCCTACAATGACGCAAGTGTTGTGTCATTCTCACCTTCAAAGATCGCACATTCGCAACAGAAGTCTTTATTAATGGAAGGGGAACAAAAGGCGAAGAGGTTGGTAACTTCTTAGGGGTGTGATGTTCGTAGCAAATTCGTTTACAAGTTCACAATATAGCAGGGAAACATACACATGAATAAGGTGATACCAGAAGTCTATTCCCTTTCCATAATGGAAACAAGCTAAAAATAAAAGCTGTGTGTTATGTCTGATCAAAAGACCTCTACATAGCAAAGAATGGAAAGTTTAAACACATGGGAAGAAGTTACACCGTAGCTTCTCAGATATTAATACTTATAATTTTGAGGTAAACCGTCGGCGAGGTCAATACACGCAGTCACAAACAACTACTAAGAATTTAAAAACAATGACACAGAAGATAGTACTTTCCAAACAGACGGAAACTCTACCAACACATTACCAAATAAATAACACATTTCGTTGATTTTCCATGAATTACAGAATAATGTATAAAAAACAAGCTTCCTTGCGAAAGGCAGATGATGTAGGTTTGTGGCTACAATGATCAGGCATCAACAAAATGATTTCAGGTGACTGTGCCTACATTGTTATGAGAGGAAGATGATGTTTTGAAATGTTTGGAATGGCACTAAGTTTTTTTTTTTGAAACCAAACGGAGTTTCTAAAAAGTAGGTTGTAAAGGATTAACATAGGGTAAGAGGATGCAATAACGCCATTAATGCAATAAGGCCAGATACGTTATGGTGTGTACGGCAGAGGCAGTTGGCGTTAAGGGCGTTTGAACATTACAGAGAGCTTGATGTTAGTGTGACCGTGCATCTCTGATACAATACCATAAAGAACCAACTAGATGCAACAATAACTATTTATTGGTAATTTCAATCAGCTCAACATGTTTCGGGCAATAATTTCGCCCATCCTCAGGAGCACTAGACTGTGTTTATAGCTTGTGGTATAACGCACCGAAGAAGCTGCCTGCTGGTGACCAAGGTCACCAGCAGGCAACTTCTAGTTAATAGTTATTGTTGCATCTAGTTGGTTGTTTATACTATTACAGAGAGCTCGGTACAGTAAGAACTGTGGGAGTAGTCAGCTGTAATAATGTCCACACAAGTCCGAAAAATGTGAGAACACACGTGTACAAAAGTTTTGAAATTATGGCTTTATTACAGTTATTGGAATTTCAAGTTACAAATCTATCGGTGGCAGGTGCCTCTGCAACGCATCTTTTCAGCATACACCAATGTAACTTGTGCACTGTTCTATGCTGTGCCTAGCTGGTACTGCTGTAGAGCCATCGTGCTGCAGTGGCATTAGCAGGTCTCCAAACGTGCTAGACACAACTGCTGTAACACCGTACGGTCTGATAACCACCGCAGGTGTTACAGGTCGTGCTACAGGAGCATAACGACGGTACCTTTTCTCGGGTTCGAACTGGTAGAATACTGGGTAGCGTGCCGCCACAACCGAATGTAATGAGCAGATCCAATTCGGTAGCTCTTGCCCGAATCATTGCCACTGCCGGCTATCTTACGTCCGGGTATGGAAGGGGACGTGTGGGGAAAAATTAACTTACTGACACAATACTCGCCGAAAAATTCTATACATGTATCACAAATAAAGTCATCACAACCGGGGTTGACGTTGGTAATACACAGTGATTCTGTCGTTGGTCCGATTTACTGATCTTTTACGCTCTCTGGCCCTTGCAAAACACCGATCATTTGAAATGCCATTATTCTACAGTATTCACAATAATTGGCCTGTCTTATATCTATTAAATTGTCGTACCAAAACAGAAGAACTGTACGCCAAGGGTATGGTTGCGGCCACATCTGAATGGTTATATATATATACCCTAAACGTCGACTGATACATCCTCCAACAGCAACGGCTTCTGAAGTTCTCTAGATTAAAAAAGTATCCAATAGCAACATCTTTTTGAAGTATCAAATTATGATTTCCTGGGGGTTTTTAAATATTAACCTGCTGCTGTGTCTATAGTTTTACTTCCCTGTTACAATTGGAATGCGTAACACTTTTTAACACTTTTGCGCTGTACTAGTAAGACTGCTGATAACGGTGTTCACAACTAGGGCTCTTATATAATTACAGTACTGAGCTAAATGTTTTGCTAAGTAGTGATATTACATAAAATGTCTGTAATAATTGGGGCCTACTGGCAACCTGTGGTTCGTGATCCGCATCTCGTAGTACAACGCGTTACAGCCTGTTTTATACGAAGTGGTAAAACTTGTGTGATCGTAGAGATGGATGCAACAACGTCATATCCGGAAGGAGCAATTAAATATCCGTTTTAAAAGATAAATAATACTTACTGTCCACCAATTTTTATGGCACCTAATGCACGAATTTAAGAAAGGCATGGACGAATTCTGAACACTCTAGGCCTTGTAAAGCGATAAAAAACAAACGGGGTATGAAGGAAACGGACAGAACATCAGGTCACAGGTGACTGTGTCGTTTCGCAAAGGAGAAAAATAGCCACAGTGGCATAAGCAGCCGATTTCCCGAGAACACTTGGTAATCATTTGCTGCTGGAAACTCATTCTAAAAATCTAGAAAGAAATAGAATTCTAAGTGAGGAGAAGGAGAAGTCACATGTTGTTGAAAGAAGCGGATGCAGCAATTTGGATATAGCCCTACTATAATGCGCCTTTGTGACCTTGTATTTTAGTTTTATATTTCCAGCAACATTAAGCACCAGTGTTTGTGGCAGTAAAGCTGGATGATGATGGTTCGAAGGCTTCATTTTACACCACCCTAATCTTTCTGTGCGAAGCACTGAGCCATTCAGCTACAGCAGCTTCATGCGTTTTAATTAAGGAGTGTGTGACAACTGCACTGATCGTGATATTTAATAAGGGACCAGGACAGTGTTTACACTATTTATAATTAATAATAATAATAGTAATTTTCCACTTATATACTGTAGGAGTTTTTTCCTGATCATGGCACACTTTTCAAAGTTGGGGTTATTGTATCACATACAGATATAATAACGCCACTTGTCAGTTTGCAAAATTATATATTTCAACAATCTCTAGAACGAAATAAACGTTTCGTAATTAACTGGTTAAATGTAAGAGATTAATATGGAAATACATACGGATGTTTGTAAATGCATACTGTCGCTTTGAAAATGAACTTCTAAAAGAGTAGTGGCGTTATTGTAGCCAATTTTTGTAGAGGACATCCCGTTGTGTTGTAGAACTAAAATAAAATAACAAAATATATATGTATTCAATCAAACACAACAACGTTTGTTGTGTTCGACTGAATACATATATATTTTGTTATTGTAGTTATTGTAGCGGTTTACCCTATTATCTACATTTACCCTATTATTTACACTTATTCGTGACTTTAGATAATCAACTATAATTTCGCTTACCTGGTTTTATATACATCTGTATCACAACTCCCGAAACTGAATCCCAGATATGCTACAGAATGTAGGCCTGCTGAACGCTAAGTTCAGCAAGGCTTACAAATTTAATTGTCGCGTGTATTTGCCTGACAGGCACTTATGTGAGTTTTAATTACCGTGTAGAATACACATGCACCCCGTTTAGGTTTGACGCAGCAGCAATACAAATCTACAACTGTGTGTGAATGGGAGCGCGCGCCCTACATGACGTACTCGAGTGTATATTCACATACCAGTGCACATAATTATGGGCCCGTACGTACAGTTGTTAGGACGAAAGGGGATAGGTAGAGGCATTCCCTGTCCCATTTGACTGCAGTTCCACGCTTCCACTATTAAAATTACAAAATATGCAATAGTGTCTGCAGGTCTGAATCTGACGACAACCGAAGACGGAGATCTCCTGGGATGTGACGCCGTGCCATTAACTTGGTGGTTCCTAACGGTTCGAAGGAACGCAGTGCCTTTATCTTCTGGGACCAAGCAATCCCAGAACCACAAACTCGACGAAGTGTCACATCCCGTAACAACTGAATCGTCAGCTACGCCGATGTGAGAAGCTCAAATCACGCATTGATTGCAAATTATTTCTTGAAAGAAGAGGAAGAAGATGGAGGCGCAGTGCCTTATTTGAAAAGTCAAGTTACTCAACCAGTTAATAACTGGAGAATAAAATGCAACTAGATGCCACTTATTACTTTATTATGCTGATGTTAGGATCAACATGTTTCGGGCACCATTATGTCCATCATCAGGAGCTCATGACGATAGCGTTGGTTACCACACAGGCCGTCTGGTTCTCGAGTTGCTGCTGGTTGGAAGTTAAGTGCAGGCAGGCTGGATGAGTGTCCGGACCAAAGCACTCATCCATCCTGCCTGCACTTAACTTCCAACCAGCAGCAACTCGAGAACCAGACGGCCTATGTGGTGACCAATGCTATCGTCGTGAGCTCCTGTTGATAGGCACAATGGTTCCCGAAACATGTTGAGCCTAACATCAGCATAATAAAGTAATAAGTGGTATCTAGTTGGATTTTATTCTTCAGTTATCGAGATGATGCACGGTCCAATATACAGCAAACTAGTTAATAATTCAGATTATGGTCGTATGGATTGTAACACCGTGCATATTTACCTGTCGACACAAACGTTTCGGAGAAACACGCTACCTCCATCTATAGGATCGTATTAGTTGGGTACAAATACAGTAGGTTAGAGGTATACAGACAGGTTGCAACGACGGCCCACAGGTAGGGGCAAAGAGACAGACCCAGGTCCGGGCCTACAAGTTGTCAAAAAAAAAAGGCTTTTGTAGGGGCAACAATACTTGCGTAACAGAAGGTACGCCTATGTGAAGGAGTGAGTAGAAAGGAACAGCCCTGGTCTTTGTTTTTTCCTACTAGCCCGGACCGGATGCTATTTCCTCGCCCATTCCCGTAGACTTCCACTGCAATAAGTCTACATATTGCAGACTACTAGTGAATTGCTTAGGTTTTAAAGTACACGCCAAGTTATGTACACCACTTGTTTATTATACCTATGTCATAGTTATGGGCTATACTTCAAGCAGTACACACCTACAATTACCTATCATCGCGGTCACAAGGTTTAAGTAACTCGGACGCCAAATGCACCCCCCCTCCCTCAGGCTGCCAAACATCCACAAGAATTTCAATGAAAATTAACAACGTAACATTCTCATCCTTTCCAAAACAAAACGGCGAGTGAATGGATTTACGCTCTGACGAAGAAACAATAAAGAAACGACTTCTCGTAAAACATAGTATTAATACGGGACATGTACCTGATGCAATACCAAAAAATAAAAAAAAATTAAATAGCACATGGCCGCATTTTCACGAATTATAATCGGGACTTAACTAGTTTAAGACACAAACTCCACGCCTAGTTTTAGAATAGCAATAAATATCAGAACCGAATAAACACTAAAAACTGTTGCGGAACAGTGGATTAGTATCCTATATATTTCAATGCGATTTAATGATTTGATACACACTACGTGTATAAACACTGTACACTGCACCAGTCTATATGAACAATAACTGTCGCTACCGAAACATATCGAAAAAAACAAGAGATAACTAATATATGTACGTAACTTAATGTGCTCTCTGATGAATATTTAAAATATCAGCGCACTATACTCCTATCCGCCAGTAACGGACAGACGAGCACTCTCGTTACAGAGGGCGCTCCAAGAACAAATGACAGTAGTATTCAATATACAGATTAAAAAGGGGTTCGATATCGAGACGGACCGACTGGCTGGCTGACTGACCGTCAGTATCAACGTGACTTCGACTGGGCGTACTCCAGAGTAGAGGAAGCAAGTATTTGAAAACAGGCAGAGTAACTGATCACAAGTTGTATTACGATCACTGCAGTAGTCTGGAAACTCGACCCTGCGCCCCCCCCTCCCCCCACTCCGTCCGTTCGGCAAGCCCAAATTCGCAAACAATTTAAGCCTAGGAGACCAAGCCCCTCTGGGTGCAAACCCAGCATCGATCCAACTACAGTTTTTCCACCCGCAAGATATGATGTAATTACGGGTATTACAAGACCATCACCTAAGACGGGGAAATCCGTTTGAGACAGCAGTTCAAGTTATAAGATTTCCGTGTCACAACCCAGCGATGCGTTTTGTAAGCACGGATGGCTAAAGGACCAAGTGACGTCGATTTGGAGCCTCGTGCACGTCTCCGCCCTTAGCGTTTTGGTTGGCTGGTTCGTCTTATCCTACTCATTTTGAATCGGAAGGTGGGATCTGCGCGTCTTTCGAAATGCTGGTAGCCACAGCAGAGACTGTGCGGCGTCACAACCAGCAGACCATAATGTGAACACACACCACCATCAAAACCTAAAACTTTGAAACTTGTTAAGCAATTCCCCGCTTTTATGAAACCAGAAAATTCATTACTATCTTCTCAAAAGCTCGGCACTGGCTTCTGAGGCACGTAAATAGACTGCAGTGAGATACAGACTTTTGACACGGGAGACAAAATAGAGTAATCGGTAGGCATACAAATGACACCGTTAAGTCCTTTGGTAGAATAAAGATAAGCACATACATATACACGCCAACATAAAAAAGAGAAAACACCATAAATGAGGAGCTGATAATATAAGGTAGATGAAGATATGACAACAAATAAGCGAAGGAAAACCAAGCACACACAGAACGGAAGGGAAAGCAATAGTGACACATCAGAAACTCATGCCAGCTGAAGAGATGACTAGTTTACGTATGTGAGAAAAACATTGTAGACTCAACAGGGCAGACATTACGTAAAACTTGTAAAAATTACACAGCCACACGGTCAAGAAGGCAAGCAATCTCAAGCAGACGGCGGCCAACGAATTTTCAGAATGGCACACACTTAAGTTGGGTAATCTGCGCTGAGTACAGCACAACAAACTGAGTGATTTAAATATTTTCACAGCGTTCTTGGTGAAAATTACAATCTTTTGGGATAAACACAACTTCTTACCGACGTTTAGCAGGAACATGCTACCTCAATCTTCAAGATGGTCCACGAAGAAAAATTCATTCTTCTTGAACTGCCCTAAGGGTGACGGAACTGCGTTCCTTAGACAAGACGAGACAATTTCCCCAGCGACATAGCGTAACATCCCAGGAGATGTGAATCTTCAAAAATGCCAAAAATAAAGGGAATAAAATAATAACGACAATAAGAATAAAACGACAAAATAATAACATTTCAAAGGCTATGAACACATATCTGTTTCTATCTTGGGCACAAGAAGACGGCGCACTTCATCGCATAGCGATTGATCTCAATGCTTTCTCAATCATGCAGCAGGAGCAGAAGGTGCATCCCAAATTGATTCACAGCATCGTCGTGTACTTCAATCATTATACATAAATTAAAACCATCATAGCACACATAGTAGTTTTTAAAGTATAATACTACTTATAGTCACAATTGACGGAAAAATAGATCACACGTTTCCTAACAAAAATACAACATTCATGACGGTTACAAGCAAGAAGTTAAGTGTGATTAGTTAAATGTTTCATATAAGTTAATCTTTGTTTCATATCAGAAGCTGTTAATCCGAGAGAAGAACGAAATCGTATCAGACGAAAAATTCCTTGAAACGAACAGCTTATATAACATACAATACAAAAAATTATTACGGGGGAAAAAAAATTAAACCCAAGAATGATAACGCACGTGAACATAACGAGAAATTTCGTAGTTGATAAGGAACACCTGCTGTTGTTAAGATATCATGATGGCTGGACGTGTAGCTATATCAAAGAATGCACAGAGAATTCTGGTAAGTAAACACCCGTGAAAATGGCCAACTGGAAGAACTAAAAAAACTGAAATCTTTTTAGGAAGGAAAAGCTCTAAGCATACAGAAATAATTATTTTTTAGCATGCATAACATGTAAAAATTTACAGTTCATCGAAACAATTCAAATAGGTTTACCATGCAAGACAGACGGCCACAAACTTGAACGTCCACTTCAGTTCTGTGGCTACATGCAAATAGCGGCCGGAACAGGATCAGGAATATTATTACTTATACTAAGCAAAGTTTGCTAACTTCAAAGACCCTCAATGTAATTTTCTCCATTTCCCTTTTACTTTATTACTCTCAAGCACATATATTCTCCATAACTTTATCTCAAAAAAATTTATAGGCTTCAGTTAGAATAAAAGAAATTAACATTTCAGTGTTTATGGATCGCAATGGACAGAGAACACTGCCTAAAAAGTATTCTGGTGTGCATGTGATAAATGTGCCAAAGACGAGAAATGTCTCCAGTTTCGAGGATATGCAGTAAAAAATTATATAAAACAACCTCTAACAAATCGAAACCTTTTACTGCGGAAATGAAAAAGGAAAAACCAAAATGTAGTTGAAAATGCTCATTGTAATACTGTCTACCTTTTCGAGTTTTCTTCCTGAAACTCTCCCGAAAAGAACTACCGTGTCATAAGTGAGAAACACTGGGAAAACGTAGAAAATAATTTAACTTGAAAAATGGCAAAGAAGGCAATACAGAAGTAGACATAACGCGAAATATGAATTTTTAACTTGTAATTTAGAACTGCTACATAAAGGGTTGGACTTACAGACCGCACATTAATTTTAGCTGTCTTTTTTAAATCTGGAAATAGGTGTGCTAAACGGCAACAAGTCTGCGACGGAACATTTTCAAGTATTTCTGGATTCCATACTACTCGTAAGTAGATTTCCCGGTGCTTGTTTCTATAGCCCAAGTACATTCTATCTAAGAATAGAGACTTTAAGGGCACATAATAATCATATTTATGAACACACCGTAGAGGTGAAAGCGTTACTACTATATTTTCTGCACACTCGTTTATGTATTCGTATGTAAATACACATACACTGTAATTAACGCCCAATTACTACTCTAGTGAAAATGGCGAAACGTGCTGCGTAAGGCAGAAGTAGGGAGCGTTATTACAAGAAGTCTACTTGCAGGACTGTCAAGTGTTCTCACAGCAGCTGCAGTGTGTGCTGTCTACCTCCACCACAAGAGCTGCTTCACTTGCCTGCTTGCTTTGGGGACAGATACCACTCCTCACAACTTTTGAAATAATCAGTGAAGATTCAGAAGAAAGGAAATGAAACGCTGCCACTTCATACGCTGACCATAAACATCAAGTCCTATATATCTCGCCAGTGTCAGAAGAAAATCAGTTCTTTCGGATACTTCATACGTACTGTTAAATACACCTGTTACATATTGGTTCAACTTGCAAATTCTCATTTTTCAGTTCCAAGAAGAGAAAAGACAGAGACTGAAGCGGCCATGACAAAATGTGTACGTACACCTTACGAAGCAACTAAAAAGAAACTTGTTGGAAGCCGAAAAGCCACAAAAATGTAAGCTATGCTCGACGGTAACTACAGTTGGTCTTACTGCCTTAATGTTCACACCACAGCAGAGTGAATCACTCTAAGACTAATATATGGTTATGTTCAGTAACTATCCAGAATTACAAAGTGTTAAAGCCAACTTCAACAAGAAGACAAGGACACGAAGGACAGAAAGCAATGAGAAAGTAAATGAAAGTAACAGATAATGATGAGAAAAAAGGGGATAAATATTCAACGCAGAAACTTGAACAAAGGAAGCCCAGCTGTGCTCCAGTTATGACTTTTTGCTGCCTGCTCATTAAAGCGTGCCAGGGTGACGGACCGCCAGCCAGTACTGTGCTATTGTTTTAAGCTGCCGCGGTCACAATTAAATGCCGACGACGCAGCGTCGTTAGTCACGTCCAGAAGTCGCCACCATGCGAGCTGGGACTTGAGCACGTCCACCCCACCCACAGAAATTCATTAGCACTGACAAAATCAATATTTTTCAGTCTGTCTGAAGCTTCCGCAGAAAGAATGGGGAGGAAATTTGATTCAATCTGAAGCTGTCATCACAGTAGCCGTGCGATTTGCAGCGCGCTAGGTCTTGGAACACTCACATACTAGGATCGCTCAACAGATTGCAGGCGTTTCCATTTATTGCTTCGTTGTGTGCACAAGGATGATGAAACACGGCGCGATACAAAAAGCGGTCTTGCCACTTTCTTAAAAATGAGTTAGCAGCCTTTTATAATATAACGCCCTGGACTGAAAGAAATCGTACCGCAAGTGTGAAGTAGTGTCGCATTCTACATTCGTTTTGTCTTTGTGTCCTGTCATTGGCTCAGTATGAGGAATCTCGCGAGAAAATTACATACTTCGCTTACAGTAGAACGCGTAGTGTAGGCCTTACCTATTACGTAAGGAAAAAAGAAATGTTGATTTATAAAAACACAGCAGTTCTTTCAGTCGTAAATAACCAACATGAAGTTCGCAAAACTCGACGGGAATACACCGAGTAACAATTTCTGCTTAGTATGTCCTAAGGGTGAAGTTGTCCCTGTAGACATGTAGATGCACTGCTTCACGCATCAATCTCGTCAGTCGGCACAGGTCAGTGGTCAACTTCAGGACCCAGCCGCTTTGCGACCAAAGAAGGAATCCTCACCACCTGTCGATGGGGGGTTGGGGGAGGCCTAAAGCAGGTTTGGACACTTTAGAGCAGATTAAAGCCCTTATGTATGGAGTAATAAGTGCTTAATTTGGAAGGAGAGGACAAAGTAAAATATAAAACTACGAACGTTCAACATTGCAACTCATTTTAGAAATGACCGGAAATGGATTTCCACAACAAAATCACGTTTCTCTTTCCTTTGCTAAACCTTAAATTTACGTACAAAGAATAATGACATCTTGTTTGAAGAGAAAAAGTTGCTTTTGTAGTATTAAGAAAAAGTACCTCTGAAAATGTCAGTCAAGAACGGAGCATTGTCATGTCACAAGCGGTCAGGTTACCTGTCAATACCCGAGAAGAAAAAATTAGTTTGGGTTCAAGACAAGCAACATTGCCAAACTTTGCTTCCTAGAACTGCTTCTGTATTTAATCACTCCAAACGTGAGGTCAAATTTGTCACGGAAAGAAGTGGCAATCTATTTTAATCGCCTTTTATAATCTTTGATGGTTTATATAACGACTTTATCACGCAAGACATGAAAGTGCTGTACGGATTTTTGTTATTCGTCCTCCTGAATCATGGAATAAGTCAAGATCTCCGTAATTTTTTTACTCTTCGTGACCTCCTGAAATCGCCTCTGTTTAGGTCCTGCTTAGGACCTAAACAGAGGCGATTTCAGTGTGCCACTTCATGTGGAAACAGATTTCGAACTTGCCAAACGCTAAAATCGAGATAAAAGAGTCTCTTTATCGTCGAACTTCTCACCGTAGAGTGGATAACATGTTGCTGCACAGCTACCGATCTCGCCTGCTTTCAGTCCGGCGATAAACGTGTACTTCTCAAAGACTGTTACTCTCCTACTTAAACACGAGTACGTTTGTCGTTTAAGACAGAACGCTAAACTCCTGCACTCACTGCCATCTGCAATGCCATCAAAATTACACACAAACTTTACTTACCAAGAAAAACACAGACGACAAGTTTCCTTTAAAGTGGAAAAAATAAATATGACTTTATCCCAGATTTTTGCCACACGCGAAAGTGTCCTTTCATTTATTCGTCCTTTATTACTGTAAAATCAGTTCAACAGACTAGGCTGATATCCATAATTTACTGGTTTCATAATAAAGCTGACCCCGAGAAGCCGCGATCTACGGCGCTTGAAGTCTTTGCCCACCCGAACAATGCAGTCCTGGAATCAAATTCTGTTTTACAGCTTGGCATACAGAGGTTTAAGAAAACCTCTGCAATGGAAAAGAACAAGGTTCGAATGACACTGTAAACCAAACACATATTTGTACGGTGCAACTCAATAACTCCTTACATTTGCTGCTAAGAGGAAGGAATATAGACAGTTACAAAATAACTGCACAATGAGAAGCTTCATGATCATGTTTACTCGCCAAATATTTTTCGGATGATCAAACTAAGGATAATAAGAGGGGCACGTGGCGTGTGAGGCGAAGATAATAAATGTATAGAGAGTTCTGCTGCGGTAACCTGAAGGAAACAGATTACTTGGAGAATCTAAGAGTAGATGAGGTTAATATTAAAATGGACCCTGAATAAATGATTGAGGGGTGGCGCAGTGGATTCATCTGGCTCAAGGCAGGGACAAATGGCTGAGTCTGTTGAATGCGCAAACGATCCTTCGAGTACCATGAAATGCGAGGAAATTTTGTCTATCCGAAGAAATATCAGCGCCTGTGGTCCGCCCAAATAAATTAGAAAGCGTACGATATTTCCGAAATAATGCAATCCACCCACTGAATGCAACAAACATGCAGAAGAAGGGGAGATACATTTTACTGTATTGCAGGAGCAATGAGAGGGGTAATTTTCAAACTCAGAGAGATTGAGCTATTTTAGAATTTGTTCTTCAGACAACCACAAAAAATTAATAAACACGATGTGTGGACAAAATGGCGAGTTCGTGAAAGATAAACAAGATGGTACAATGTACTACACGGAGCTTAGCAACACACTAATGCACAACTTCAAAGACGGTATAGTGTTGCTGGTAAGTACAGACATTCCCTAGTGGCTGAATTTTTGTTTGACTAATTTCAATTGGATGACAAGAAGAAACACATCGAATACACGTATAAAGCTTACGAAAGGAAGAAAAGTTGGAAGTATGGGAAATGGATGAATTGCCTCGTGAAAGAGACCAATGGCGGGTTTTCACATTACAGGCGCTGGATCTTTGGATTCTAACACAAGACAATTACGTAGTACAGACACATATTGCCCGTAAAGAAACACATGAAATGGAGTGCGGATTCTAACGCAATAGAATCAGGGAAGCACTGTGTCCATAATCAAACACACCTGAAACCGAACACAGATTCTAACACAAAAGTTACAGACGAAATATGTCCATAATCAAATACACATAAAACGGAACGAGGATTCTAAACCATATTCCAACCGCCATACACTGTGTTCTACATGCGAGATGACAGGAGGAAACTTAAAAAATATGCCATGTAAAATTAACTTAAGGAAAGAGACCATTCTGGATACCTAAGCGTAGAGAAGGGCATAATATTACAAGACAGACAATGCATGTACAAACGTAACAATGAAGGGCGTTCACGTAACCACTGTTGCCGTGCAAAATCAATCAGTATCACATATTCTGAGTGTGGGTCTGTAGGTTTAGTATTCCAGCATGAAAGCGCATGCCCCATGTTATATTGTCATCTGTAGCCTGTCCGGCTCTACAATTTTTTTCCACATTATCTCATAAATGGCAACATTAAAAAAAACTTACTGAAATTAAAATGCGTGTTTTGATTTTCTCTACAACTTTTGTCTTAAACACTTCTCAATCAAGAACTGAGCAAGACATTATCATAAATGCACATAAGCCTTCATGTAAAGTATCCGTTATTCTTGTCAGATTTTAATCAAACTTGAATTTTGTTACACTAATATAAACAGCCAACTAGATGCAACAATAATAATTTTATTATTTCAATTATTATTGTTGCATGTAGTTGGCTGTTTATATTATTGTATCAATGATGCACGGTCACACAAACATCAAATTGAATTTTGTTGACATATTTTCGAAAAAAAAAAAAACTTAACCAAATCTCACGTAAATCCGTCCAGTGGGAGCCGAGTTGTTCCACGCGGACACACACACACACACACCCGGAGGGACAGACGTGACGAAGCTAGTATTCGCTTTTCGCAATTTTGCGAACGTGCCTAAACACTGATATTAAAGAAACAAGATGTAAAGATACGTACTGCACTGAAAAGGACCTGCAGATTTGTGAAACTTCAGTGTAACTAACACATCACATGGTTTTAAAATGAATCGTTTCCGGCTATTACTAGTCACCAGATGTTTTGCAATATTAGAAGCAATCGACCGTAAAGCCATTAGCTAAACCAGCTCTTAGCAACGCTAGAATCTATTTTACGTTAGCAGGATGCACTTAAAGGGGTAGATTCAATTATTCTCGAATGATGATGATAGGGTGACAGATGAGAATGATGGCTGGCAGAGTGGACAAACCCCTTCAAGTCTTCTATCGAAATCAGTCATACACTAGGGAAATTACATTCCCGTCCAATTTCGGGGCAAGCCCAACAAAATCAAAACTAAAACAAAAAATCATATAGAACTATACGCGGTTAAATGTCAAATTCCAACAGATGGATGTGGAAAAGGTCTTCATAGACGCCAGTCCGAAAATCCCCGTAACATACGGCCAAAGATTTTAAAATTCGAATCACATTAATTCAATGATGTGGACGTCACATGCCATAGAGAATTGATCTCAAAGATTAACAGACGAGATTTCACTAATATTCCGCACTTTTTAATGGAAGATATAAGGGCTGATGTTACCGGAACTTAAAAATTAGTACTACATCCGACCGTCACGAAGATGAGCTTTGAAAGAAATCGTTTAATCACCATACCGCCAGACGCCTCACCGTTTAATAACACGAGGTCAACACAATATTATCACGATAACATCAGATTTTCCATCGTCTTATCACAATACCACAGATCTTCCACAATTTACTTGAGACATCAAGTGATCCCAAACCGTTTAATCACACCTCCAGATGATCACCAGTTAATCACGACTGTACCCGATCCCCGCCGTTTAATTACACCACCAGACCAACACGGTTTAAACATGACACCATCAGATCGCCAACCATCTGAACACAGCACCAGATAAACACCATTAAGACACGATTCCACCACATTCCCCATCGTTTAATCACGATACTAAGATATCCTACATTGTTGTCACCATACCACCACACCCGGCATCCTTTAATCATGAAGTGAACAGATATACACCATTCAATCACGATATCACCAAATCCCTTACCGTTTCATCGCGATCCTACGAGATATCGCACCGTCTTATTAGCCTAATATTCTGTACGAAATTGTGGAACACTCTCATAATGCATTTAAGCAAAGTTTATATTTATGTAGAAGTCAGTACTGCCAGTTCGTCAAGCTGTCCTTAGTACTTATGTAACAATGTACATAAATTAAGTTCAGGAAGTAGAGTCCTTCTTCAGGAATGACTGAGTCCATCAGGCCGTGAAGAAATCCCCCGCTCTTTATGGGGCCCCAGAATTCATCTTTGCGTTCACAACAGCCAGTCAGGAGGCTCTATGCCGGGGAAGATGAATCCAGTCCATATTCAGGCAATCTTATTTCTTTAAAATCCATTTTAATATTACCCTCCCATTTAAGTCTACGATCCCGAAGGCGCATCTTCCCTTCAGATCTTCCAACTAAAACTGTGTATGCACTTCTGATCTCTCGTATGAGTTCTACGTAACCACCAATCCCATACTCTTTGACTTGATCACCCTTGTAATGTGGAGTGAAAAAAAGTTCATTACGCGATTCAAATCAGCCTCCTGTTACTTCCTCCGTCCTATGTCGAAATATACTCCTCAGCCGCTGTTCTCAAATACCATAAGTCTATAATCCTCCTGGCTTTCAGACACTAAATATTTTACAGACTTCTTGGAGATGCTATGCACCCTAATACTAGGCTAAATGGAATAAGTACCAATCATCAGTCAATTCGAATTGGCCCCCCAAGTACAACCACATCTTTAATAAACCCTCAGCATCGAAACACGATCGTCGTATAAACATCTCAAAACTCGATAGGGTGCAGCGATAGCCTGTAGCAGTAGAAACAAGGATGGATGACATGTTATTTTCTTCTCCTCCTCGTAGCATAACTAGCAAGCTATTTCGATCACGGGAAGAGTTTTAAAAACAACATCGTCACTGTCACTCTTTTGTAAAGATTATGTTTATCTTTTCCTGCGAAAGATGCAATATTCATGAGTTTATTCAATGTACCCACGCCTACGCAGCACTTTAAACATGTTTAGTGTTTATTGTCAGGTTGGTTTAAAATGTGTCCGTGAAGGCGAAGAAAATGTTCCATAGCATCATTTAATAAAACCAACACCTAAGCACTATTCACATTAGCAGGTCTATCTACTTTCTGCTCGTAAACCCACAGCACTTCAGCCTAAGAATAGGCACACTATGGTGAATCTGCTGTCTACAGCCTATCGCAGAAGGAAAAGAACGAAACTAAGTAAATTTCATATCCCAAGAACAAAAAACCAACTAGATGCCACTTGTTGTTTTATTGTATTTCTTATAGGCTCAGCATGTTTCAAGCATTACTATGCCCATCATCAGAAGCTCGCGACTATGATGTTGTTTACCACATTGGTCGTTTCGTTCTTGGTTTGCTGTATGTTGGAGGTTAGGTGCAGTTAGGCTGGAATGGTGTCCGGGTTGCAGTCTCAAGCTTGAGCCTGCAACCCGAACACCACTCCAGCCTAACTGCACCTAACCTCCAACATACAGCAAACCAAGAACGATACGACCAATGTGGTAATCAACATCATAGTCGCGAGCTCCTGACGATGGGCACAGTAATGCCCGAAACATGTTAAGCCTATAAGAAATACAATAAAATAACAAGTGACATCTAGTTGGTTATTTATTCTTCAGTTATCACAATGATGCACGGTCCAATAAACATCAGATGTCATATCTTGTTCGACGCGTGTACACAATGTGGCATAAATGCACAATATATTCGTTTGTGAACACAAAATAAACCAAAAGTTATCTACGGGGTAGGCCACAAACAAAACTGGGCCATTCTCTCCCTGTTAGAAGACTGACATATCCAAATTATATGCTTCATTCATTTCCTGCCCCTGTAAAGAGTACAATTCCTGTGTATACAACGAAAGCTCGCACGATAAACACCATGCCATCCTTCGCTGTACACACATGCAGCCCCGAAACAATGGGTATCGAAGTTCATATTCCTTTATATACAACTGATCGACATGCAGCAACCTACGACGTAATTCTCAATTCTTCTACGTGCCGTACAACATACTGGAAACTAACAATGTGTAAATTAGCTATTTAATGTTTCATACAAGATCAGTTGATGTACTGGCTCCTCGATGATGATCCCAGAGGGATCGAAACATGTGGAATTTTTTAATATTTAATGTAACATAACCTCGTAAATGCAAAGATTGTGCATTTGTTGACGATTATAAATTCAGGTACTACACGTAGTTCTCACTAAAGGTTGTGAGAAAGTACTGAAAGAACAGCAAACACCACACAAAGAATTTGAAATGGAATTTAATTACTGTAATGCAATTAATTTAACGAAAACTGAAACCTCGGTATCAGTAAACGTATGAGTAGTGTGCAGTCCTTGAAGACGTAAGGATCCTTAACTTCATTCACACCTTTGTGGAAATAAGTAAAAATAAAGAATAAGACCGTCAGTCACAAATAAGCATATTATATATAGACGAATGTGTTTACGACATATTTCGGCCGGAAATGGCCATCTTCGGGTAATAAAGAATACCAAAATTATTACGAGTGATTAATGCAAAATTAAAAGATCTTATAGTTGCATTAATCCTTCACAGTACTTTTTCGGTGTCCTGTATTACCTACCGATGGCCTAATCCAGCCGAAACATGTAACCAAATTCCTTTGTATACACACACACACACACACACACACATACATATATATATATATATATATATATATATAACAAAAACTTTCAATCGTGCTTGAAGGTCTCATTCTCTGTTAATATCCGTTCAAAGGACACGAAGAACTCCACTACACTGACGACTGCTCCATGGACATTAAAAACGCTTTCAATGATACGGTTGTTGTTATGAAAAGGTCACTGTAAACGAATTAACTTGCATTATTTATGGATATGATACACATCAAATTAATGTCTATACGTTACCAAATAAGAGTTTCAAACAAACCGATTTCCGAAGTAGGGACTCCATATTCCCAGCTGAAGTGTCTACAACGTTTGATCGTTAACAGAGGTATACACCTGCAATCCATTGATTAAATTCAATTTAATAAATTAAACAGACAGCAAAACGCTGTCGGAGCGAATACTTTCCTGTGCGTCAATGCAAAAACTACAGCCCTCTTTGGTATGTCCTCATACTATCAGCCTAGCTTGCTCGGTACATACTAATGTATCACGTTGGCAAATAAATTTACAATTTGTAAGTATCTACAAGGTACATAAGTGTTATTTTAACGGACCCACTCGAGCTGGCCAAGTTTGTTTTATCTACTGTAGCGGGTGACAGGAACGTCTCCATTGAGAGTGCCAATGAGGAAGCAGTTAACACAGCAACATCTCTCTTTACAGAACGATCATGAACACAGGACAGTCTGCAAATGCTTAATACATGACACTTTACAAGATCAAAAATAAGGCAAAAGTAAACAACGTTTTGCCCCCGTGCCTAGACCAAGACACTACGGCACAGAAAGGGATCAGTTTCAAACAAAACTGAAAAAATTAACAACTTACTCCTCCTATATTTGATAAGATTGAACAGTATCTGTCTGTAACAAATTCTCATATTCATGAGATTCAGCATCTAGAATTCTAGCACTAGACTTCACAGTCAGTAGCCCGTTTAGAATTTAATTCCAAGTAAACTTCGAAAAGAAGCAAAAACTACATTTTCGTAACATCTTCGAGACGCAGAAATGGGAACCGAAAATGTCTTACTGGAACTAATACGTACTATAAACCAGCGTCATCCAGTGCAGGCTTGTGCGTGGCCCTTGCCTACTAAAATATTATTTTAATAATAATAATAATAATAATTAACTGCAACTGGGTTGTCACCCGGTGGCAGTGGTTATTTTACATGTACACAAAATATGAAATTGGTTACTAATTGGTTATTTAAGTCGGGAGGGCTACACGAGTCGCATGTATTCTTCAGGATACAGGTTGTTTTGCACGTGTAGTGCCCAACTTCATGATGTTATTTTATGAGTCATTATGAGTACAAAATGTTAGATCAACATAGTCCAGCTTATCAACCATTACAACTCTGACAGCATTTTAATGTACATACATGACTGTAACCTGATATTTAAAATTGATTTTACATGTTTTATCATGATGTACAAATGAAAAGAAAATTATGTCAGCACCAAAAAAGAAACGTATTTATTAAGTCCTAATCTACTGTACAACAATACCAGAAAACAAAAGCAGCAATTAAGTCTTATCCCACTAAATGAACAACATCATGCGTCAGATATTACCACAAAAGACAGACGCCAATTTTTAGTTACGTTACTGAGTTATTTATATTGGTTTACTTAATTACGTCAGACACGGAAGAAAAAAAGCCCGTTTTCCTTACACAATATCAAAGGAAGTTAATTTTCAGTTATATTACATTGTTTACTGTTCAAAATTACCTGAACCCTTCTGTATACATTACTCTTAGCGTCGCGGAAGGGAACAGCGAGGAAGTAGTGTTTGCCGGAGGTGGGATTAAGCGTAAAGGTGGTTCATATGCCATGATGCCATACAGTAACGTACAGTATCATGAAACATTAAAATGCTTGCAAGTTAAGCAACGGTTGATAATCGGGCATATGCTGATACAGCCTTTTTTTTTTACTCAAAATAACTTCTACAGTAAAATCCCTGAACTTTGACATACTTTAAGCGGAATATCTTTAATTAGAAAGCCGCCCAGTTACAGAATTATTACATACATATACGACATTGTGCCAAAGATTCCAAGCTTCAGAGTGTAAGAAACTGTACATATTATTATTATTACTACCCTCACATATTTTTACATGGTCTTACAGAATAACACTATCATCACGTGTGGCTCGCGAACTTCAGATCTTTTAATATTTTATCCGTGTCGTCCACAATGTTCAAGATACAGAAACGTGGAAACGAATGGAGACAGACCTGTGGATAAACACGACATTAGGAGAATAAATGTGGAGGTACTGTTGAGTACTCTTCTTCTACGTATCCTACGTGGCTTAGGCCTATAGGAACAGCACGCCACTAAGAAAATATTAATGTCAATGACAAGAAAAACACCACTCTCTATTCTAAGGTAAAATAATTTCAGTGAATAATACCTTATTCGGCATAGGATCCAGAGACTTTCTAAACAACGTGTCAGATATTAAATTGATGATTGATAGGTACAGATAAGCGCTGAAGGTGCCAATTCCGTAACCGACAATGATCACAAAGGCCACAAACAAATTTCAGCACAAAGGTTAAGTGAGTCTTTCAAGTGGATGCTAACCATTAAAATTCTAAGTGCATTTACTACTCTTTGCAATTTGCGAAATGTATGAAGGACTATGTATGTGACCAGCACACTAAGTCTTGAATGGTAGTTTAAATGGCTTTCTAGCTGCGGTATCAAATAAGCCTCATTTCCTGAAAGAACATCGACCTTCATTTCTACATGTAGATGTGCTAATTTATTAAAACTTGCCTGTCGTACTTTTTCAAAACTTAGTGTTTCAAAACTGGGTCACTGACCTCAAATTAAGAATGTCCCTTGCCTGAAAACGGATACTAGGCCTACAGGGACAGGGTATGAAGCGCCGCGTTGTAGACAAACCACAATTATGTACAAATGACAAGAAATGGAAATTAATTAAATAAAAGTTGACGCACTTGTAGTACATTCCTGCACAACTAGCCCCACCGAGCAGGGCAGTTCTTAAATACTAATATTTAAGCTGGTCAAGATATTCGAAGTTTTTAGGGAACCCACTGACTCAGAACCTCAAATGAAATCCTATCATGTGTCGGTTAAAATCAGTCGAAACCTCACAGCAAACTATTAATCTGAAATGTATACCATCTTTCCATCTATGCCAAAGGCTCCCATTTCTCCCTTATCAGGTTTTACGACCAACCATTATTGAATATCTTATCTTCCTTTCGCGTGCTGCATGATCTGTCATATCACCCTTCTTGATTTGATCCATTCCAGTAACCGTGAGAGTACGAATTACAAAGCTCCTCATACTATCCCAACTTCAAGTTAATCCTGTTCCTTAGAGCCACAAATTCTCCTCAGGACCTTGTTAACAAACACATCCAAAACAACAATCGATCAAAGCACCTTTACTGCGCCACTGAAAATTGTTCACCAATTTTAGAAGACAGCTGGCAGGAACCTCAAGATTCGTCATGGCTACTAACAAAAACCCTATTGCAAGAACCTGTACACGTCTGAAACATCGTGACACGTAACGTTTCACAAGGAAGCAGACAAGGTTAATTCCACGCCCAGGTCCCAAGTTGGACCACCCTTTGTCGACGGTCTTTTGACTGCTTATTCAAACATTTGCGGGCACCTTTACAGCTGCAGGCCGCAATGTGACGATGCCATATTCCTATGTTGGAAACATGTGGTTTCACCCAGCATACTATTCAATGAGTACTAAGCTTCTTACCCGAAAATAAAGCGACCGTGGAGCGATGTTGACCACACACCTCCATCTAGCGCCTAGGTCATGAATGAGTGGAGCTACACCGCTACTTACCCCCCATGCCATCATAACGTGGACAGGGACAACTGTACCTTTCTCTTTGAGTAGACTATACCTATTTAACAGAAAACAGGTATAACTTATGAGCGAACAGGGTGTAGCCTAAAAGCGTTAACGTAAATAGACAACTAAGAACGCCACACACACACACACACACACACACACGTGTCACCGTATAATGAATCTCTTTCTATTAATCGTTTTCTGAATTTGGCAAAACTTTGTAAGATAAATTACACTGTGATAAAAATATATTTACAGACGTGTTATACACGGATTTGCGTTACACGACTCGCTAGTTAAGACACTTTACTGCGACGTCTGAAGAACGGTGAGCGCAAGTACACAAAACAGACCGGACAGGTGGATGGCTAAACGGATACAGGGATTATATCAAACAGGCAGAAGCTCCCGTTCCTCGCCCGGGAAATTATGACAGCTTTCCTTGTCCACTCCAACACATAGTAGCTGAAAACTTACAAAAGCAAAAACACAATTAGTAAATAAAGTGTACTTATATAATGAAAATAGTGTTAAGATTCTTCCACTAACATCCACGGCAATACTTACATACAGCTTTAAAAGTCCTGGTTATGGCACACACTACGATTTAAATTGCAAGTGCTTCCAATTAAATCCGAGGCTGGAAACAAGAACCAGAAGAAGAACAAAACAATGTGCTTACAGTTACATTCTGACTCTGTCAGCAGATAGCCTGGATCGGTGTGTCATGTGAAATCCATACTGTGGTAAGTCCTATACTAGTCTACGGCAAGATCACGAGTGAAGCACATCTCTTAATTACAAAACAGACATCAAGTTACAAGTTTTTTATGTTATTCATACCGCGTATATTCTTATTTAATACTTCACCCAACAAATGCAATTAATCAAATACAATATGTTACAAATATTAATCTCCTACACGTTTCGGTATCGGGGTACCATCCTCAGAGGGTCTTTCAGACCAAAGCAATACAAGGCCAACTCGTTAAGCTACGTATGCACCGCGCTCAGTGGAATGATTAAAATGCTTAAATTCTAAAATGCATTCGATTGATATGGATAGAATCACAATGTTGTGATACTGAAACTACGTGACGGCCGTTCCAGGTACACGTTCGTAGCTGCTAAGATGCAGACAGATGTCTACACATACATACTCACTTACTTACTTACTCCATGGTGCAGAGTCCTTCTTGAGACGTTAACTGGTTTGCAGCTAGTCAAGAAATTCCCCGCATTTCACGGAACCCAAAGGTTCATTACCGCACTCACAAGCGTCCGCCACCTGTCTCTATCCTGAGCCAGCCCAATCCAGTCCATATACC
>Ga0123354_10002227_pt1 | contig 25259 bp, 23 predicted proteins | sample TergutLab28metaG_2_FD_97872 | JGI IMG/M metagenome (GOLD analysis project Ga0123354, IMG submission 97872) | Labiotermes labralis P4 segment gut microbial communities from Petit-Saut dam, French Guiana - Lab288 P4 | ecosystem: Host-associated > Arthropoda: Insects > Digestive system > Gut ...
GACTGCTGGCTAGAAGTCAGTACTCGGAAGGTCCTGCGACCAGCCATCTCGACACAGGTTTTTCTTGGTTTCCCTGTGTCTATAAGCAAATGCTGAGATGGTTCCCAAGATTCCAAGTTGCCATTACATGCTCCTCATGTAGCCCTCCCGACTTAAATTTAATAATAACCAATTTCATGTTTTGTTTACATGTAAAATAACCACTGCCACCGGGTAACAACCCAATTGCAGTAAATATATATATATATAATTGAAGGACATTTTGAAGGGAAAACGCCAAGGTAAGGTCACCAAGGGGGTCTTGTTCTTGCACGACAATGCCCCGGCGCACCGGGTACTTGCAACCCAGAAGAAACTGGCCTATCTGGGCTTCCAATGTCTTGATCACCTACCCTATTCTCTGGATCTGGCCCCATCGGACTACCACCTGTTCCCTGGACTGAAAAAACAATTGAAAAGTCGCCATTTTTCGTCAGACGCGGAAGTCATTGCTGCCGCGGAGACCTGGTTGGACGGACAACCTTCTGTTTTTTTTGTTTTTTTTTTTAGTGGTTTTCAAAAGTTAGAGCAACGGGCTAAGAAATGTACTGAGCTTCGTGGGGAGTATGTTGAATAACTCCCGAGTTTGGTCACTGTAGCTTGTTTCCTTCCTGGTCGGGGTAAGGACTTATCAGCACTTCCTCGTATAATTACCATATAGCAACAACGCATTACTGCAAACCCATACGTTTCGTCGACGACACACGCACGGCGACACTGGGCACCAATGGTGTTTCAAATAAGTTGTTTATAACATTCTTGTTTAGTGATCACAATGTTGGTGTCCAGTTTTTGAAGGATGTGGGGCTGATTTCAAGCAGTATGGTGTCCTGTAAGTGCCGGTCACAAATTTCCTGGTGCGTCGACACTGGTGTCAAGGGCGGTAACTGATGACAATGTCTGAGGGCCATATCTGCTTCCGCATGCCGCGCTTCAACGTCAATTAAGCACAGCGTTTGGTTTCAGCAGACTAACCTTAAATTTATGGAGGTTCTGCTCCTCACGTACATCGTTCGCCGCGTTCCTGCTCACACTATCCAGCAACAGCATCAGTTCGGTTCTGCAACCATCACTGATTGGGCCAAACTCTGTAGAGAGACCATGCCGTCCGCAACAGATAAGATCTGTGACATTACTTATTACATAACAACCAATCCCTTGCTTAGCATTCACGTAACGTTACGTTACGTTACTTTCGGTTAGGTTACTTTAGGTTTGGTTTCCTTTGGTTTGGTTTCGTTACGTTAGGTTGTATTAGGTTACGTTCGGTTTGGTTTAGTTGCGTTACGTTTGGTTAAGTTACACCACATATAGTGTTTAGTTACTTGATAAGTTGAATAAAACATGGTGATGGTCAATTAGTGGCCGAAACATGTAGTTGATACTTGATGTACCACTTGTTGCTAATATAGTTGTGTTTTGACTGGATGTCTAACTACGTATTGTATGATTTTATGATTACATTAACACAACGAGGATGAATCACCTCAAAGTCGGAGATCAAAAAGTTACTTATAACACGAAATTCAACACTGATTACATATTAGTAACTTTTGTTCAAAATTGAATTCCAAATAATCGTTAATATTGACAGAACACCCTGTTCATTCTGTTGGATCATACGTGGAACGATTACTCATGCAACCGCGTTAAATCTATGCTGTAATCCATGGTGCTAGTAATACTTCATCCGTGACCAGAACGATGCGTAAGATGGCTGTTTGTGTTTGTGTTGTTGCATGACGCAATTTTGTGTATCAACGTGTTGGCAACGTGGGTGCTGGATTAATGCAAATTTTGTGTGTATCAAGACGGCTTCATTTGTAAGGGATTATGTTTTCAAGTTTATGTTGTCGTTCTCACTGCACAAAGTGGTTATACTCGTATGATGTTAGACGAGTGTCCTCTGCATGTAATGCCGTAAGACAAATTGTAGTTAAAAATGAAAGACACAGGTACATTGGTATTGTTAGTACAGTAAAGGCATACAGATATATTCCCGTGCATACGAGGCCAAGGTGGGGGTATGTCACAGCATCTGGGCGATTTTTTAGTACTAACCGATTAGGAAATGACGGTTCAGGCGACGATGAAGGTGTGCAAAATCGACAGGGTACAGTTCGAGAGAATTCTGATGAGTATTCAACACATCATTCTCTTCCAGCAACAGTTGTAGTTCCCGAAGTATGGCCACATTTACCCCTTATAGCAATCAGCAGAAACCCCGTCTTTCCACGCTTTATAAAGTTGATTGAAGTAAGTGGAACGTTGAGGAGTGGTTGTATTGGTGTAGAATTAAATTTAAGAAACTTGTATTTACTTCGCTTTTTTTTTTCAGATTAAAAATCCAGCATTGATTGACCTTATAAGAAGGAAAGTGAAGTTGAATCAACCATATGTAGGAGTTTTCCTAAAAGCCAAGGAAGAGTATGTGTCTGTTTTTCTTGTAATGTAGAACTCTGGTTCACAGATCTAAAAATCTGTGTACTTGTTTCACTTTGTTTTATGTATTGAAGTTCAAATGCTGTTACAAAATAAGTTTTGAATTTTACTGTGCATGAGGTGAGTGTTTAAATTGGCTGTAGATATTCTGTAACAATGTCAAACTGAACCCACACACGAGATGCCATTTGCTGTGCATTGACTGCATCTCTTTTTGCAGTATGCAGACTGCATCCTGGGATGCAGTTTAATGGTAATGCAAAACATTTGGGCAAGATTCCACCTGCATTTCACCAGCACGAAAAGCTGGTTTCAAGTGTGGGCTTTCTGGCTGTATGTAGACATGTCTGCGGGACAGTGGGCTCTGATCAGTTGAAGCTTTTGAAAAGTTTTACTAATAATTAATTTTGAAATTAACAGTTTGTCTCCATACGCACTGAACTGATGTACCAAATAGTTTACAGTTGCAGAACAAAAAATTAAAGTGTCTGAAGAATGTGTACACATCTTAAAAGACTCAGTTCATTTACAGTAGTGAGTAACGGACAGTTACACAACAATTTAAATTCTTGTGAAAATGTATGCTCTCTTCAAAGTGTCCCTTATGCAATTAAGATAGTGGCATGGAATGAAAAATAATTTTTTCTATTAATAGTGTTTATTGTAAAGAGCATTACTTTTAACGCTGGTAGATGTAACTGTACTAGCAGAATCCTGCATTTGGAGTTCCGGATTTTTTTTTATTGTCACAGATGTGTTGTTAATAATGCAAGCCCCCTGGGATATGATGTCATGTCACTGGGTGAGCAGTTCTCAGCACTGAGAAGGATTGTAATGCCCCCATGGTTGGAGAGGGGCTGCGGTTCCCAGTTTGAGAAACATTGTCATACCATTCTTTAAATATTTGCACATGCCTTGAACGATGATCACTGCATATCCGTAAATTAAACATCTTGCAGCATGTTAAAAACATGTCCATAGAGTAACTGGAGTATTTCTGCTTCAGGCATTAATTTCCTTCTTTATGCAGTAGCAGATGTGTTAGCCATAGGGAATCACATGGAAGTGAATGTTGTGTTATTACAAAATATACTTAGAGATGAGCCTCAACTGCAGAACTGTAGGACCAGATTTATTTTGTGCAGGTGTAGTTGTAATGGTGGTGATAAATTAATGATTGACGTTCCTTTGAAATGATCTCCATATCTGTGAAAATTTTCAGATATTCCCACTTGCTGGATGGTTATTTTCCCAGAAATTATTGAATTGTGTTTCTTTCTTTGTGCATTTTTCTTCATTTTTGCCTATGAAATGACCCTCTGCTTTTAAGGAAAGTAAAAATATGCTACTTGTCTTATTAGGAAAGTACGATGACTTGTCATTCATTTGTGTTAAATTATTTTTTCTGTCTTTAGTTATAGACCAGTTTATTTTCCTTATAAAAGAATAAACTTGTTTTTTTGAGCAGTAGTAACATGATTGTAGCGATGACAGTAACATCATTATATCATGCATTATAATTGAGGGTTCTGACAGCCCATTACATTTTTAGGCTGGGTGCAGCCAATAAAGGGACCGTGGCATTCTTCACACAAATTTACTAACTAATGACATTTGTGAGGTGTGTGGTGAAAAGCTAATAGTTTCTACCTGGTTAAGGAATCCCTTACCCCATTAGGTAGAATTCATGTGCTCATCATCCTGTTAACAAGAACCAGTGCTCTTCCTTGTCCTGAACCAGGTGGGTGTAGTCCACACCCTAATATTCTGTTTCTTTTATATTCACTTTGATGTTGTCCTTACTCTTATACTTTCGTTGGGGCAGCATAGCTGAGTCGGTATAATGGCTTTCTTCAGGCTGGACAGTCCAGGGATCGAATCCTGGTGGCAGTGAGATTTTCTGCACATGTACATACTGGGCATGGGGCCCACCCAGCTTTCTGTACAGTGGGTACTGGTTCATTCCCAGGGGTAATGCAGTAGGGACATGGCTTTTACCACGCATTCCCTTCTAGCACCGAGGTTCAAGAAAGAGTAGAGCTCCCCATCTGTGCCTTCATGGCAGGTTATAGGGTGAACTTTGCCTTTACTTTATATTTGGGTATCGTAAGTGGCATCTTTCTTTGAGGTTCTGCAGCTCAATTGTGTGTCCCATTGAACACACATGCACAGCACGATTTGCCCTCACCTGTCATATAGCTTGAGTCATTCATTGTAACAATATTTACTGGTTAGTAATGTTGCCTGTGTTACATGATCTGCCCACAGTTAAATTTTATGCAATTTTTTCCCCAGAAATGAATCTGATGTTGTTAATAACTTGTCAGAGGTGTACCCTGTCGGAACATTTGCACAGATACATGAAATGCAAGATCTTGGAGATCGTTTGCGACTTGTTGTTATGGCTCATAGAAGGATTCGAATACTGGGGCAGATAGTAGATGATTCTGAATCTCCTCCAGGTAAGCAAGCTTAATTATACAATAAGAAAGAATGCACTGTATAGTTCTCAGTAATGTTTGTTGTCCAGTAAGGTAAAGCACAGAATCTTACTGGTAGTGTTTCATATATTCAAGATTAAAGCTGTCAACAGGAATCAATGTTGGACACTCTCTCTCTGTCTGTCTTCTGAAGTGTAATGCCTTTTCCATTTATGGCAGTAATGAAAAGTAAGGGCTGTGCTGCAGCCAAGGGAATTGGGCACTGACTTCTGACTACAAAGGTCTGAGTTTGAGCTATTGGCTCTTCATGTGGGAATTTTGGTGGACAGAGTGGCACTGTGTCAGATTTTTCTCCAAGTACATTGTTTTTCCCTGTCAGTCCTTCATTGTTGCATAACACCCCTGTTTTGTAAAAAGGGGCTAACTGGCACTTTAGAGCTAAATTGAGCTATGTGTAGTAAAACATTCAATTAATGGTTCTCCATGATGTGTAAACTGATGACAATGCCATCTTCAGAAATAAATAAGAGAGGTGGAGGATATCCAACCTTTCAAAGCATTTGTCATATGTAAAAGAGAGTCATCTTCTTACTTCCCCTGTAAAATTGACATTTTATGGATTGTCCCCTTTTTATAAAATAGGGGTGATATTAATTCAAGGCTCATACAGTATGAGCATCACTAGCTACAATACCAAGGTACTCAGTGATGCCCCAGAGAATAAGTAAAATTGATTGGTAACTTAAAGTTGTGTTCAGAACCTCATACAGTATTCTTTTTGTTAGTGGCAGGAACTGGCTTACGTTACTCTGTACTTGTTACATATAGTTTGCCCGCTCATGATTAATCCTTGTCAGGTAAGCATAATCGTATATGAATACATCATTATTGCTGTTTGGCTGTGTATAGTACTTATTTTTTACAGCTGTAAAATTATATTTGCTATTGACTGAGATGCCTCTTAAGGAATGCAAATTCATTCCCAGTGTTAAATTAATCATGGACATTGAAGGAAGTGGGGATTCTGTTCTTTGGCGTATTCTTTAATGAACTTGACTACTGAGGATGTGAATGTGATAACCATGTCAGTAGTGGATGTTAACCAGACGTTTTGAAGGCACCATGTTCCTTTGAAATGTCTGGAACAACCAACAGAATGTCACATCCCAGAAGATATGAATCCTCAACTACACCACTGTGGAAACCTTACATCTTGCAGCTTTGTTGCTATTAATTTTAATACCATGCAAGATCTAAGGTTCTTACAGCTGTGACTGTAAAGATGTGACACCATGTAACCTGGTATAAGTGTGCCTCCGTTACGGCGAAAGCTGCTGCCTCAATCATCTGGGTACGTGTCGGAGACAGCATCGTACTTTTAAATGTTAGTATGCTTCTACTAGAATACAGTGTTACATCCTAGAAGACATGTATTTTCAAATCTAATGCAGAATCAAAGTACACATTTCCTTAACTGCTTTTTTGCTGCAGAAATGACTATCAAGTTTCCGCTATTTAAAACATCCATTAATGTGTCTCTAGAAGAAACAGAAGTAGAGAGGAGGAGACGAAAGCGTAAAAAGAAGAAGAATGCAGTGGAATCTGCAACAAACACTGATGAAGAGGAGAAACCTGATGCTTCTAGTGACATGCAGGATGTGTCACCTGAAGACATTCCCAGACAACAGCCAGTGCTTATGGTGGAAGTTGAGAACATCACACATGAGAAGTTCAGGCAAACGGAAGAAGTTAAGGTGAAATTAAAATAATGGTATACTCCTTTGTGTGTGTTTTAGCCTACTTCCCTTTCTTACAGAAGAAGAAGCAATGTCCTATTTGTTTGTACTCCCTAATTTGATTTCATGAACCACTTGTGCAGTATTCATGAAACTGGTATGAATATTATACCAGTGGAGGTCATCCCTACTTTTTGAAGCTGTGTGCAACAAATTTATTGGTGACAAAATTAGTATTTAACTTTTTTATTGCTACATGCTGCTGCAGTAATTCTGAACCAAGAATACCCTTTTGCTAAGTGCTATTGCAGCACTGTTGACACTTGGTTTTATTTATTTTCAAAGTCAGTTTTCCTTATTGGTCAATTTTAGGGGCAGTTGAATGCTAGCAGATGAAATTCCATGATATGCCAAGCATGGAAGGAATTTTTTGAGTCCTAACTTGGCAGAAAAGCACTTGTTAAGAAACTGTACTTGGTATTTAAATGTGAGTTACGACAATTATTTATTTGTTTGTACAGGCTGTGACACAAGAGGTGATCAAGACAATTCGTGACATCATTAGCATGAATCCATTATATCGTGAATCTTTACAACAGATGTTGCATACTGGGCAGAGAGTAGTTGACAATCCAGTCTATTTGTCAGATTTGGGAGCTGCCCTGACTGGAGCTGAGGCATTTGAACTGCAGCAAGTACTTGAAGAGATGGATGTGAGTGAATCATATGACTGACTAAATTAGGTCAGATTCCATAGGGAGTGGAAAGTACTGCACTCAAGGTTTTGCCTCCTCTGCATTCTATCCCGTTCAATCCATCATCTACACACAGTTATTACTGTTAAAGGTATTCACTGATTATGTGTATGGTGTATGAGCCTACCTACTAATTTATGATAATAACCTAAATTAGCTTGTTAGCTCATACACCTTTGTTACAGTAACACTGTGAAGATGGCACCTGGGTGCCGAAACATGTAGGTTTTTTTTAATATGTGATGTATATCATATCATGAATTGCATTTGTTGGAAAATATTTTGATTGAGGCTATATAGCTGATGAGTGATACAGGATGATATGCTGGATGTGCTACATGTAACTGTGTATGAGAAGTATGGGAAGATTTGATGTTGCACCGATTACCCCCAACCTCAGTAAAATTCCTGGAACAATCCGTCTTGAGAAGCTAACAGCCACTTGACTACTAGAGCAATTCCCCACCCAATATGGAATCGAAAGGTTTGTTCTGCTGAGATATGAGTCCTACCACACCCTCCCACCCTATTTTTTGAAGATCCAGTTTATTACCACTACTACTATAATGCAGGGTATTACAATTATATGCCTGAAACAAACCATGTTTCTAGGCAATCACTTCTTTTATTCCAACTAAATATACACAATATGTTACATACATATATTTATCACCAGTTACCTTTTACATGTTTCAGTGTTTGTTACACCACCTTCAGGGAGACCATTGCGTTTCTTGCTCAAAAACTGTATGTTTTTTGCAATGTTGACATAGGTTGTGCTATGAAGTGCTAAATATACCATCCTTTTTAAATTTACCATGCTGTTACAATGTTTAAAACAATATGTATTTTTATCCTTCTGTATCTTAAAAATGTTAGTTAAAATCGTTTATTGTAGCACATTAATATTTGTATCTAACACAGTGGTCCCCATGAAGATGGCACAACAAACACCAAATCATGTGGGAGGTAATTGGTGATAAATATATATTTTTAACATATTATGTGCATTTAGTTAGAATAAAAGAAATGATTGACTGGAAGAATGTGTGGAGTGGGAAGCTTCAAAATAATTGATGCTCATCAAGCAAAGTTTATTAACAACTATAGGAACGCCTAGTGTAAATTGCTCAAAACTAATGCACCATTGTGTTACAACAAGATATGCAGAAATAGTAAACTGACATATAGATATTAACCGTTTGCTGCTGAACGACTTATAAAGACGTTGTGCAGTGAGCCCTTTAAATTGCTGAACGACTTACAAAGGAGCCGCAAATAGTGTGTCAAAGTTTGAAGGAATTTTTTTTCCTCCTATCCGAAACACCGCAGTGTTTTGGTAAGCTGCAGGACACATGAAGGTCAGGGTTTTGTGTGGAGCCAGAATGGGCCCCCTGCACCTCCTAAACCCCTCCAAATACCCTGATTTATATGTCAACACACTGCAACTATGCATTTTATCCAAGCTAACTAATTAGATTCAGACACTGCTAGCTTTGATTATCGCTTGCACTGGAGTTCACTGTGAGTTGAAATATCAACACTGGCCAATGAGATGAACACTAATTGTTGACCAGAAAGGTTTTCAGTGGTGTACTGTACCCGCGTAGTTCAGACAAAACTAATGCTCAAAAATTGGAGATATCCACCAAAAAACAATGTTTACAGTTACAGGAGGCCCCACAGACATGCCTCTTGTAGTGCTGGGGTACTCTGTAGGGGTTGTGGGGCAGTAACATGCAGCACACAGCCATCTTGGACACCCTCGAATAGCTGGAATTTTATACCATAGTCACATCGTAGCTTTAGGTCTGTTTTGCTTCTATTCATCCTTTTGTCAGTCCAGCAAGAGGGTGTGAAAAGAAGTGAGACTCCACACATCATCGAAGACAGCTCATCTCTGTCTGTGTTGATCATGTTTTTCACAGAAACTTTTTATCTGCTTGTGGAACAGATCAGCGTATGCTACCAGCAACACTTAGATGGACAAGCTGGACCTAGCCACCGACCGCCTGACATTATGTTGCCGGACATGATGACTTTCGTTGTCTTAGCTCTGTAGATGGGACAAGATTTGCAAGACACACTACATGACTGCTGGCTGACACTTAGACAGCTACACAATCCATTGTATGGCGAGACCATGACAAGACAGATTTTTACACTTACTTTGTTTTGTGCATTTTGCAGACAATTTGCAGAAACCTGAGAAAGGCAAAGAATATGACCTACTTTGGAAACTTAAGGACTATCTTTGACAAACTGAATGAGGCTTATGCTAAATTCTATAACCCCTTGGAGTATTTGGCATTGGACGAGGTAATTGTAAAATTCAAAGGGAGGGTTATCTTCAGGCAGTACATTCCAAAGAAAAGAAAATGTTTCGGCTTCAAAATTTACAAACTCAGTGATGAATCAGGGTATGCATATGACATGAGAGTGTACGTGGGTAGAGACGCACACTACGCCACTGATTACATGACTGCAACACATGCATCTGTTAGACATTGATTTGCTGAGTTGAAGGCTTAGGATACCAAATATTTATGGACAATTTTGTTTCATCCCCAAGACTTTTTGGTGACTTGGACAGACGTAAAATGAATTCATGCAGGACAGTATGGCCTAACAGAAAAGACATGCCCCGTGACTTTGGACCAAAACAACTGAAACTGAAAAGGGGTGACATAAGGTTTGACCACATTATTTTGGAAGGACAGACAAGAAGTTTGCATGCTGACTAACATGGACCCACCACCAGTAGAAGTAAATTTTTATGATGACAGCAACCGCCATGGTGAAACCTCACATTGTGGAATGGTACAACCGGCACATGGATTACATCGACAATTCTGATCATATGGCCAACTGCTGTTCGATGAGTTAACGTACCTTCAAGTGGACCACAAAATTGTTTTTCCACCTTGTGGATGTAACAGTACTCAGCAGTTGGCAACTGTTGTGTTCAAGTGGGGCTAAATATACCCACTGAGATTTCATGCTCCTTCTGGTGTGGAATTTGATTGAGGAAGCTGGAAAGAGCCAAGTTCGCCCCACCACCAGATTGGCTGGAAGACCAAGTGCGGCCATAACAAATGTTATGCGACTTGAGAGTCACCATAACAAACACTGGCCAGTGAAATCATCCACCCAACTGTGCTGCTGTCTGTGTTCTTGCAGCCAGAGAAAGGGTTCATCGTATAAATGCGCCAGATGTGACCTGGGCCTGTGCATGGTACCTTGTTTTGCGGAATATCACACCATTGTAAATTTGTAAATCACCCCAATTGTAAATACTGTGTCATAAAACAGTGATCCAAGGTGCCACATACCTTCTGCAGCAACCAGAATTACATGAGTAATGAACTATTTACACCACATTTCATATAATGCAAGCAATTCGCAGGCCTAAATTTATTATAAAAATAAGTGAACATTTTTTCCTGGATTAACCAATTCATAAACAGAGGGCGAAATTTTATTTCCTTAAATTTGAAGGTAAAGCCTATGAGATAAGCCTTTTTTCTAAGAGTAAGCATTAAAATCAAAATCCCCATTTAAAAATCTCAGCAGGCTGCCTTTGCGCAGAGGGATTTAATTCGGCGTTGAAGGGTTAATGTACTACAATTGAGGATTTTAATTAACATTTTTGAGATTTTTAAGTTACAGAAGGATGAAGTACATATTGTTTTAACATTGTAACAGCATGGTAAATTTAAAAAATGGTAAATTTTATGTTTTATAGCACAACTTATGTAACAGTATTGCAAAAAGCGTATAGTTTTTGAGCAACTAACAGTGTTTTCCCTGAAGATGGTTTAACAAACACTGAAACATGTAGGAGGTAATTGGTGATAAATATATGTATGTAACATATTGTGCATATTTAGTTGGAATAAAAGAAGTGATTGACTGCAAGAATGTATGGAGTGGAAAGCTTCAAAATTCAGGTTTCTAGGGTAAATAGTGTTGCAGCCAATCTGTATTTACAATTTGTGCTGCATGTAATGTTGTTTTGCATGTTAGGTATATTTTGTACTTTTACATCAGTACTTGCCGAAGTAGGCATACGGTGCCCATTATGGCTGTTCTCTGCATTACCTTTATTTTGTGCTTTCCCATTGTGTGGCACAGGTATTGTCTGAATGAGTTTGAGGTGGTTACAGTTGCGTCTGTTATTACTGGTATCACTTTTGCTTTTACATATTACATGCACTGAATTTCTGTTATAAGGTATTTATATTTTAGAATCCTCACAGCTTCTTTCTAAATCACATTTCTGTCTCCTGAAATTGTAACATCTATGAACTTACATGTTCCTTTTTCATTATCACATGTTAATGTTATGATTAATAGTAGCAGTTGTAGTTTTATTGATATTTGTCTGTTCCAATCAGATTTTCTGACAAGTTTTTTATACATTTCTTTTTCATCCCCATTAGTCCCACATGCCGTACCCCACTGACTTATCTGAATTAGAATGAATTTTTGTTTAAAAGAAACTTATTTTGTAGTTTTTTCTGGTGAATATAATCAGAAACGTCTGCTTTTATTTAAAAATTTGTGGACATCTTCACAAAGAGAACTATTGGGTGGTATGTTTGAGTTACTGTTACAGTATCCATCTTGGCCACAGTAAAGCTTTTGTGTAACAGCACCACTTGCTGTATATTGTTACTCTGTCATTTGCAATACATATGTAAATATCTTTTCATAACTTCTCATTTTTCTATGGTGAGGTGTATTGGATTATGTTTGTTTATAACTGTTTCCCAATGGAATAATTTGACAGGCTTTATACTAGCTGGGTATTAGCTAGTATAAGGAATATTGTGAGAGAATGTTTCCTGTATGCCTATTGCATAATGGCCTCCATTCCACTGTGGGGAATTCACAGAACTCTGTATGGTAATTTTTCATATCTTTTCTGTCATCTGTATTGTGTATAATTTTCAACCTGTTGCAGTTTATCATCATCATTGTGTCACGAAGTAGTAATTTTTTTTTTTGTTTATTCATGTTAGATTCCTAAACGGTTATTGCTGTCTTTGTCCCTGCTGAAGAAAGAGTTTGAGCTTAGTAAATTACAGCAAAAAATTGGACGTGAAGTAGAGGAGAAAGTGAAGCAGCAGCACAGAAAATACATTCTTCATGAACAATTAAAAGCGATCAAAAAGGAACTGGGTGTTGAAAAGGATGATAAAGATGCAATTGAAGAGAAATTTAGGGAAAGACTTAAGGTAAATATCATTTATATTTTGATAGTACCAATTTTCATTTGTATCTACATTCTTTTGAATCTAAAAATTGCTGTGAGAATTTTCTCTGTGGAGATGTGATGCTAATGGACATAAATCACACCAAACCAATCGTTTCCTCACAAATCAGATTACACTTTCATATTTTGGTCATGTGTGATTGTTTCTCATTTGCAGTTGTTTTTGTCACAGTCTTATGTAGTGAAATTAAATAAATTATTTCGTCCTAATTTAGGGGAATATTTGTTTACATAGCTGCATGCCTGTGTCTTGTAGTTTAGTGTTTATCAATTTCTGTGGCATCATGTAATTTTTATGTGAGCTCTGCAGTCCTCCAGTGTTATAATTTAAAATAAATTTGTATCTTGAATTTGTCATTTTCGCATGTTGTTAAAACTGCAGAAGGATAGAGATTGAGTTTAATGTGCTAAAAGCTGGATCAGAGAAACAAATACAGTTATTTCTAATAGGCTGTATCACAGCTGTGGTTGTCATAAGGCATTGGATTGTCACAGTGGAGCCTCAGGTTCAGTCCTAGGTTACTGTGAGATTTGTGGTGGATGAATTGGCACTGTAGAAGGGTTGTAGCATGTTAATTATTGTTGCATCATTGCTCCATACAGTGTCACTGCGCCAAGAGGTGTAGAGTAACCTTAACAAGGCAATATGTTATCCTTTCCTCAGGCTTTAAGTTTGGGACTATTTCTTTGACCCCACATCTGGCTGGTTGCAGGGTAGGGAAGATAACTTAAGTTTCTACACATGTTTGTTTAGATCTTGATGTAAGTGTTTACAGCTGTCCAAGTACACGCAGTTCATTCCATATGACACCATCCTATGCTTTGTCTGTTATTGTTATTTTTTCAACATACGTCTCATGATTTGATGTGACCATAAGCCGTATGGTATTTCCTCCTCATATTCTTATCCTGCATACTGCTTGCTTACAGTTGTATGTGTATGTGTGTGATTTATTTTAAAATCACATTCTATTGCCATTAATTTAGTTTCTATTTCTTGTGTATATTTTCATAAATTCCTTAGGTGTTGGCAACACTGTTGGCTTCAACTAGCATCTTGCAGCTGTCATAGGGCAGGCTTATATATTATTTAAGTCTGCAGTTCTGGCAATAGTATGTTACATTTAGGGTTTATCAGTGTGGGCTTTTGTCCATTGTAGTACAGTATTTCAAACAGAACAGAATGTTTCAGAAATCATATGTGTTTGAATCTTTGGGTGAGGAAGGTGGGAATCCCCTACTTTTATACATTAGGAATAACTCTTAAGCCACTGGGGTAGTGCACAGGATGTCTTTAGAACAGAAATCAATCCAGTTGCAAAAAAATATTGTGTTCTGTTCAGAACCTAGGTGATGGAGGAAGTCCAAAAGTCTTATAATCCTTACATGTTACCATTTTAGTGTTTTATAGTGATCTTTATGGAAAATCGTCATTGGAATATTATGGAAGTATTTATATGTGATTATTATTATTATTATTATTATTATTATTATTATTATTATGTTTGATTTTGGGGATTGATTTGTACAGTAATATAACTTTGAAGTGGTTAGGTACTGATCATTTTTAATGCACATTGAACATCTGTTGGAAGTATATGACAGATTCTAATGATCGTATATTTATTGCTCACATTTATTGCCTGTGAACATCTGACAATGTGTAATTTATGTCTGGCTACTGCAGGGGAAAACTGTTCCAAAAAGTGTGATGGAGGTTCTAGATGAAGAACTGAACAAGCTTGGTTTTCTTGAGAGTCACTCATCAGAATTCAAGTGAGTTAATTTAATATTTAAAATGAATTGTGTTCCTTTTTATAGAATGTTTTGCTGATGTCTCTACCAGGGGCACTTCATGCATGAGGGTTTCAGCCTACCCAGAAGTTTTGAGAAAAATTAAACAAATGTGTGAATAAAAGTTTTTGTTAGGAGATACAAACGTTCTTTGAAAGAATATGAATGAAATTATTCTAAATTCAAATATGCACAACAGACTCTTAGGTACTGCAGAGAACAGAAAACACGCAGGCTGTGACCTACCCAAACATTGCACATTGGTTCAGTACAGCTAGGGCAAATTGTGGGACAGACAGCAAGCTAGGTCAGTGGCTGGTGCAGCTCAGAGAGTGTTTCAAGGAGAACTTTGTGTATGTCTTCACCTATTCTGACATTTCAAACACTGGCATTTTGATAACCAATTTTACCTCACTGTTTTCGTAGCTGCATTTATGAATGCTTAAATTTTAGTAGTTGCACGTTTAAGGTAAACAAGAACAAGATGAGTGTGATGAAATACAGAGCATCAGTTTTTCACAATTAACACTCGCCAAGAAGATGGAGATTAAGAATTTAGGTCGTGCAACACCTGATTGAGTTATTTCTCATTTATCATCAGGCAGGAAACAAACTTATGTGAAAAAAATGTAGCCCTGCCATACATGCTGAACATAAGTGGTTCATTGGTTTTGCTGAAAGAAACATTCTCTAGAGCTACTCTGGTTTATCATATAATAATCGTAACCTCATCCATACCATAAGAAATCCCCACACCCCTTACTGTACCATCTCACACCTTTCCTGCAAGATGTATACTATTTTCTGTTCAGATAATCATTGGGGATTGGGAATAATGAGATTGAGCATGACTCAGTCAGTCAGTTCAGAACCATGGGTGTCGAGTGTGGAATTTGTGGGTTATGTAGTGGCATTGGAGCAGGGTTTTCTCTCAGCTTCTTCTCTTTCCTGCTGCTGTTATTCTGTTATTATTTTGTACTCATCTGCCACTGCTCCCTGAGGTGTGAGATAGCCCCATTGAGGCAGCACATTATCACACACACACATACACACTCCCCCCCCCCCCATATTTTAAGATAGGGGCTTCATCTCTGACTTGGTACGTGGCTGATTTCAAAGTAAGAAAACATCTTAATTGTTAATAATTATAAATGGGGAGAAACTGGTCTTGGAATTTTGGAAGTATTGCTGCCAGTATCTAAGGCTTGAAGAAGACTACAGCACTTACCACACTGTAGGTAGCTGATCTGAAATAAGATTGAGATCTTTGTTGTGAAGTGAACATGTATGAGTTACACAGAAATGAAGTTTCTGAACACAGTATTTTAGTAGTTAATTCGCTTGGTAAAGTAATGGTCATGTTAGGAATTAATTAGTTGTTGGTAAAAGAAACAGTTTCATACACTGCATGGTATGACACTCCAACTACATGTGCAGTTTTATGAGCAAAGCTGTCACATTTAAAGTTTGGACATGACCATTAATACTTTCATAATGATAAGTGTATGTATATTCTTCCTTTAAGGAGAGAGGTAACAATTTCATACCCTCCCTACAATAGCAAACCCCATGATTAACATATATTCAGTGCACTGTGTAAGGTTAAGTGATGTGGTTCATGCAAAGCATCTCTCTTTAGTTTCAAACTGATCTATACATGCAGGGGTTACAGAATGTCTGCATGTTGTACATGGCTCTTGGCTTGCAGTTACAGGTTATAAGGCTCTGCAGTGCTTGAAGAGCACGAAGAGATATATAGTGATTCAGATATTTCATAAATTTGCATTCCATAAGTGTGACCTGGGAATATTTTTGAAACTTTCTAGTGTAACTCGGAACTACTTGGACTGGTTGACTTCACTGCCATGGGGTGTGACTAGCACTGAGAACTTAAATTTGGAAAGGGCAGTTGAGATCCTTGATGAAGACCATTATGGCATGGAGGATGTAAAGAAGAGAATACTGGGTCAGTAATAGTTTTCTGGTGAATGATACCCACTGCAGGAAATGCTGTTAAGTTATTCATGGATTTATTTTTTATGTATTCTATTCTTACAGAGTTTATCGCCGTGAGCCAATTAAAGGGCAGCACTCAGGGTAAAATTTTGTGTTTTTATGGACCACCTGGTGTTGGGAAAACTAGTATAGCACGATCAATTGCCCGAGCACTTAATAGAGAGGTAGGTTAACAGTGATGTCTTTTGTGTTTTCATGCATAAAAGTATGTAGTGTAGCCATGATAGAATAAGTATTGCTTTTAGCAACAACTTCCTTACAGGCACAAGAATCATTCACATTTCCAACTTTGTGACTTACACATATGGAAAAATCTCATAAGGAAACAAGGGCTTTTATCCCAGCATTTTTATTATTATAGGCATTTTATAACTAGCCACAAATTTATTAAACAAATTTTTTAACTGAGTGTACCTGCAGTTATGGTACCTGAGATGTTTAAAAGAAGGGCTTTATTAACCTGCTGCTGTGAATGTCCTCTGTATATTGGATGAAAATAAAAGCCACATTGTAGATTCAGAGTACACCTGAATAGAGAATTTGTTCAGCTCTCAGAGTTTTTTATAAATTACGTGGACAAAGCCATTTTAAAGGGACCAGTAAACTTTGACCGAGTCCACAAAATGTTTTATGACTGCATTTAGCATGATTTCATGCTATCAAACTTGAGTCTTCCCAAATTTTATCCCATGAGAAATATCCATCACATGTGTCACATGAATTTGGTGTGGGTGGTGCCGGCATCTGTGTTGGTGCTGCTGCTTGTGTGAAAAGTGTATAACTCTGAATATGTGAACAAAATTTAAACGTGTAGGCTTGAAGTAATGTGTTTCTATGAAGTCGGTGGCTCATCAGAGAGTGAAATAGCAAGATGGACTGGATTCATGACATAGATCATCATTTTGAAAGAAAATAAACACCAGCTGTTACATGTGATTGAATACACGTGACAGAACAAATGTACAAAAGGCAAAATTGTGTCATTAGTATCCAAAGAGTTTCAGCCAAATCTGCTACATTTAGAACTGACCAATAATATAGTGTGTGTGTGTGTTTGTGTATGTAGGAGTCAAAAGTGGTTGGGTCCCAGCACAAGAAATTGCATGTGAGGAAATTGTTAGCATTTGTTAATAAGGCACAGTGGGTGTAGGGTGTTGGTACATACAGTGTTTACACATTGTCAGTATTGACTTGATTATAGGCCTTGGATTTTAAACACATACATTTTATTTTGGTACACCAAGTTCTTGTGTTAAACCCTAGTTGCATTCCTGAAAAAGTGGGTGTAAATCAGAAATTATACTCCCGTAAGAAAAAAAGGCTTCAATAAGTGTAAATAAACAAGCCACAGGGCATTAAACCAAAAATGAGAGAGCAAAAATTATGAAGTGGTGTAACTTATGCAGGGATTGTTAAGACAAAAAGGCATAAAATGAGGTCTTGGCATATTTTTTTCTTGCAGAAGTAAGTTTGACATAATTTGAAATTGAATTGAAAATGTGTTAAGGAATTCCGATTATTCAGTGTGCATTACGTAATGTAGTTGATTGTATTGTTTTTATAATTTAATTTGCAGTACTTTAGGTTCAGTGTGGGTGGGATGACAGATGTCGCTGAGATCAAAGGTCATCGTCGGACATACGTCGGTGCTATGCCAGGGAAGGTGATTCAGTGTCTCAAAAAAACCAAGACTGAAAATCCATTAGTATTAATAGATGAGGTAGACAAAATTGGAAAGTAAGTATTCTTATCTGTTTCTGTCAGCATGAGATGTGAATTAAAAGTACTTGGCAGGCATTTCTGATCAGACCTTTGTATGCAGTTACAATAATATTTCTTTGTTTAAGTAGATAAGGGATTATTTTTACACAAATAATGGCAATTAAATAATGAATAATATCAAATTACTTCATGAAATGATTTACAGTATACGAAATCAACAATGGAACTACCATAGCTGGGAATCAGATAGGACAGAGAAAAGTGAATATTTATATTGTTTCAGCCAGTCACGATATTCAGTGTGCAGGCTATGGGAGGCTGGAAATTTGTACACTAAATGGAGATCATTATTTACTAAATATAGATGCACTAATATTGGATTTCGCTGATCAACTTCATTGACCAGAGTCTTTCTTGAGACACCACTAATTCCTCAACCAGTTTAGAAATTCTGTGCAGTTTTTGGATCCCAAAGGCTAATACCCATGGTCACAAAAGCCTGCCACTTGTTCCTATCCTGACCCATGTGTGTTGTTCCAAAGGGTCTGTCCAAGTCCAAGGCACTTAGAACATTTTGTCCCATGTAAAATTTTTTATGACTTCTTGTTAACTCCTCGCCCATCCTCCAAACTCTATGCCCAGAACTGTAGGCCATGTCCTCCTCCCACAATCCGAGGACATGCTGTGACTGCGTAACCAAATGCAGCAATACAAAACAAAATGGCAATAAGTAATAAATTATTGAAGCTGGGCGTGTGAAATGTATTGAGATGGATCATAAATGTAACCACACATTGTGTGAAATGGTGTTTGTAAGTTAACAGTCACTGACATGGTGACCAGGTGACCTTTTGCAGTTATGTCTGACAGATCTAATGTAGACAGACTCTGTGCTCAAGCAAGACATACTTTTTTGACAATAATAGTAACAGTATCAGTGGAACTGATTAATGTATGTACTCCAATGCAAGACAGGTTTTTTTTTCCTCTTAAATTGGGCTCTAAATTATGTGAGGTCATCTTAAATCCACAAATGAAGTGCTGAACTGGACTGCGCCAAATGGGATTGCTCTCAACCGGACCATGCTGGGCCAAATCAAGGCCTGCATTGCCAAACCATCATGTGAGATCTGTGCTCTTGTGAGGTACTTTGCAGCGTTGAGTGGTAATTCCATACTGACATTTGGGCACAACCTATTAGTCCCCTCTTCAAGGATCAGGAAATCCAAAAGAGAGAACAGGGCATGACTATTGTTACCTTACATGGTCTTCTTTTTGGGGGCCTCTTCCATCATCTTATTTTATGATGAAGCATGACGTTTCAGAAGCCATCTGAAGGTACTGACTGTAAAGGTGGAGACAGTGACACTGATTGGTTGAGTTACGTACAATCTGACATGCCTTGTGTATTAAATTATTAGTAGGATAGACTTTTTTTTTTGGGTGGTCTTCGTAGATTAGAGTCATCTTGCATTTGGGTAAATGCTGTAAATTTTAAACAGCCAAGAGTGAAGAATACATGTTTTCTGAGACTGGAGATCATAGTTGACTGAGTTGACTGGTTACAGATATTAAAAATTGTGTTGCTGCAGTTCTGTAGAGTAATGGTGATGGTCTTATCACTTTTGGATATGTTTATTGTGGTTCCATATGAAGTGTTGGCCATTACTGAACATTTTGTTTTAAGATGACCTTTGATTTTCAGGGGTTATCAAGGAGATCCATCATCAGCACTTTTAGAAATGTTGGACCCAGAACAAAATGCAAATTTCTTGGATCATTACCTAGATGTTCCTGTCGATTTATCAAAGGTGTGTGTGTGTATATATTTATTTATTTATTATGAGATCAATGCTAATTCAGTTTGTACATCAGCATTTCAGTTACTGTCTCTCAGCATACATTCTTAACATTCAAGTCACTGCTAATGTAGTATGTGTGTATTAAATGAATTTATTGTTATAAATTAATGAGACACTAAATGGACTCCTATGTATAGGCTGTGGACTTAATTTCAGGTTCTTTTTATCTGCACAGCTAATATCATTGATACCATACCTGAACCGCTCCGGGATCGAATGGAAATGATAGATATGTCAGGCTATGTTGCTGAAGAGAAACTTGCCATAGCCAAACAGTATCTAGTCCCTCAGGCACTGAAAGATTCAGGACTGAAAAACGAACAGGTAACGTAATTTAAAGTTCACTGGAACACTGCAGTACATGTAACATATAAGTGACACTGCTACAGCAGTTTTTACTACTCCCCCCCCAAGTTGCTTATCAGATTGTCAGGCCTATGTAAAGTCTTAACCTAATCCAGACTGACATTAGTTCTTTGTCTGCAGCTTTCTTTATTAATCTCTGTTGTAGTATTAAATATTCTTTGTTTTGTTTACAGATCCATATCCAGGACAGTTCCTTACACATGCTCATTAAATCATACTGCCGTGAGAGCGGGGTCAGAAATCTACAAAAGCACATTGAAAAGGTTGGATTCATGCATGACTCACATTGTGTTTATGTTCCATGGTTTAGATTTTCAAAATATAATTTTCATTAGTATATTTTGTCTTTATGATTGATTGGATTACAGGTGGTGAGGAAAGTAGCATTTAAAGTCGTGAAAAATGAAGTTGCTGAGATTGATGTGACTCCAGAGAATTTACCTGATTTTGTTGGGAAGCCTGTGTTCACACACGACAGGATGTATGATGTGACACCACCAGGCGTCGTAATGGGACTAGCCTGGACTGCGATGGGTATATTTACAATTTTCTGTTATATTTTACATTCAGATCAATATAGCAGACCTCCTAAGAAGCTAAGTTGGTGAGATAGTTGAGAAAATCTCCACATTCTGTGATAACCAAAGGTTCATCACTCTACAGGAGGCTGCCACTAGTCCCTATCCTGACCCTGATGAATCCAGTTCACATTGTCGTACTGGAGTTCTCTTTAAGTTATACTTTAATATTATCTTCCCATCTACATTAATATCTCTGAAATTGTTCCTTCCCTTCAGATTTTCCTAAATTTGTTAGCATGTCTACTTGTATATGCTAGATACCCATCCTGTCTCATCCTTTATAATTTGGTGGAGGGTACAAATTATTAATGAGCATCATGCCATCACATTACTCTCACAATTGTAAGACTGCCTCATAACATGCTGCCATTTTTTTAATTGTATGCTTTAAAAACTGTTGTCCTCATTAATAAACAACAGATTTCTATTGATATTTATAATAAATAGTAGTGAATGTGGTCTTGAAGGGATTTGATGTTATGAAATTTTACATTTTAAAATGGTTCAGCTGTTTGAATTAACAGTTGTGTGTAGCATTTCTGATTTAAAGCACTGAGTAGACAAACTGCATTTTCAGGTGGATCAACACTATATATTGAAACAACAACCAGACGTCCCCATGAAGATAATAGTGAGGGATCAATTGAACTGACTGGTCATCTTGGAGATGTCATGAAGGAGTCAGCTAGAATAGCACTGACAGTTGCACGCAATTTCATGGCAAAAGTTGATCCAAAAAATAATTTCCTCAACACTAGCCATTTACATTTGCATGTTCCAGAGGTAATTATGAGAGTATAACTTTCAAATTTTCCACATCTGTCAGTGGCTACACAGTAAAATGAATCATTCTAGTTAGTAGAGGCACTTCAGCTACTGTCTGATAACAGAATTGTAGATATGTATTGATTGTGTAAACATTGTTTATTCATGCAGTGCACAGCTGATAAAGGTTAATGTCAGTGGTATAATACGCCAGAAACAAACATCACACATTAATTTAGAACTAGTAGTGTGAACAGCTCTTAATTTCTATTAATTACCCTTCCCTAATAGTAATTCATAATTAACTGATTGCTGCTCCTTACTTTAAAATATTGTGATGCAGTTGTACAATAACTAACATCTACCCATGTATGTGTATGTCTGTTCCAGCTTTATAGATCACAAGCATATTTTGTCAAAAATTTGTATTGTAATTGGAAATCTCATTTCAGTACTGGGTGGTTTGTTATATACTTTCCCTGACATCAGTCCTAGCAGTAGTCAAATGTTCATCCCATACAGTAGTATGGCCATTTGAAATAACTTAGGAATTCTTGAATGAATTTCATTGAAATGTGATATGGAGGATTTTATGTTATTTATACTGTGTATTGATAATGACTCCTCTATAATAATTACCCAATAAATGCACAATCTTCATATACAAAGATTATGCATTTGTTAGCTAATTATTACAGATTAGTGATGCAGAGGAATTTGATTCACATTTGTCATCATATTCCATTTATGGTTTAAAGTTAGGCTATTTTGGTGAAGATTGGGTGCAGTTCTGTGTCAGTGGCACGTCATCTGCCGAGTGAAGAACATTTGGAACAGAAGTTGCAGGGAATATTGAAGTACACGTTTTATGCACATCACATTTTTCTGTTAGTCTTGTGATTTTCAGTATTATTACAATTGTTCTTAAAGGCCATGAAATTTACCAAAGTCTCTCATTCTCTCATTGCTGATAATTAAATGAGACTTCCCTCCATCTTGAACTTCTTCATGCACATAAGGTATATATTTAACTACACTGTAGTTTTATGTGCTTCTACATACCTTACTGCATTAACCCTTGGATTACAGCACAAAAAAACTTACTACTTTTACGGAACTGGATACATTTTGTGCCTATATTTTTTAAATTATTTTCACAGCATTTTTATTCAAGGTTCGATTAATAGATTTAGTTGAAGTCAAAAAATTGCTTTTATTCGGAGTTTTCATTTTTTATGCAGTTATATAGAGTGCAATACATAAAATGTTTGGGGACAAGAAAGTATAGTTTAGAACATAAATGTGAATGAAATTTGTCTCTAGTATGATTGTTCCTTGCAATTGTCGCATGTTATTTGAATTGTCTTGATGGAGTGGTCCTTGCGCACCCATTCTGAACACTGGCAACATTTCTAGTCTGTTTTTCTGTCCATAGTTGTTGGACAAATAGAACACCTTCCACGCCATCTTCCTCCACCTTTCTTCACAGCTGTAGGAGAAGCTGGTTATTTTCAAGTGACACCCATTGCTGTCATGTCCCTGTGAGTATGTCTGTCAATGTTTCCACTATCAGCCCTTCTTCTTGTATGTGGTGTTACCATTTCTTCTCCCAGAGAAAGCAGATAAAGGTGTCTTTGATTATTATTCTTTTGTTGCCAGTTAGGATGTTTCAGCATCCACAATACAAATGCATTTACAGGAATACTCTCAAAGTCCAACACGTTAATCTTGTACAAGTGTATTCCCTCACAAGCTTGTCCAGGACATCAACACCACTTTTAGTGGCTTTATCATGCATGATATTTCAGGTTTGTGATCTTTTTCCTCCTCCATGCATGTATCATCACGATGCTGTGATGAAAGGAGGATGACAGTCTTGTTTCTTGCTGGTACATATGATACCAGTGTTAGATCATTGGTAAAACCAAAGATAGAAGAATGGACATTTCTTTGTTTTCCACTGAGAAATAATGTTGGAATTTCAGGCGTGTTCTTCCTTAGTGTGCCAACCACTGTCATATTCTTAGACAAAAAGAATTTTGCTAGTTCACAACTCGTATGTAAATATTAGTTGTAACACGTGTTCCGGTTCTGTACATGTGACAGGCCATATCTGTTACAACTCGAAGGCCCTGCTTCTTCTCCCTTACTCCCCCACTCTTGCATGTTGCAGGCATAAAAATTCTTGCATCAGCAGCAAACCATAATTTGATCCCATACTTTCCTGGTTTTGACTTTATAAACATGTGGAATGAACATTTACCTCTTTACACCACTAACTGTTCATCAGTAGTTGGGTGTTCATTTGGTGTATATGCCATTTTAAATGTGCTGATTATACTTTAAAATACATTTCTGATTGGAGCTAATTTGTCTTGATCTCCGTTGATTTCTTGTAGTTTTGTCATCGAAACGAGTGACACAAAGAATTTGAAAGAACCAATCTCTTGCCATTGTTGCACAAAAAATCAGTCTGGTGTAAGCAGTGTTTGTTGTCCACAGCTTTGCTGCTCATTTCTTTCTTGTCCTCAGAAAGCCAGAAACAATGCACAAACCCAAGAAAGCAAAGAGCTTTACTTGATATCTTTCCACATTTTTGGAATTTGGGAACTGCTGTCAGCATTAGTATGATCATATATTTCATTCATTATGTCATTGGTAATGAAGAGTTCCAGGGTCTCGGCTAAACTTGAAAAATTTTCATTATAAGTAGTCAGTCCTGTCTTACCTATAACTATTGTGTATTCTGCGGAGACTCACAAGAGGGGGTAGTTTATTCCAAATTTGTCCATTTTTTTGCTTCATAACCCCCAGCTGTTTCACTGTCAGCATCACTATCATCTGATGCAGTCACATTATCTCCATCAGAATTAGTTTCAGGTGTAGACACATGGTCACATTCTTCATGATCAGAATGTTCACATGGCACATATTCACTGTCACTTGTCGGTTTTATTGTCACATATGTCACTGTTATGTGACTGGGCTTCAGGTTCCTCCAGTAGCATTTTCTCTGTCATATCCAGTCTTGCTTTATAAGGATCCATACTGTTCACAGACAAGCAAGCTCACCCTTCTAATGATTCAGGCTATACAGAACTGAGGAGTGGCAGTGGAATCACGAGTTAAATTCCAGTGATGAGAGCTACTATTATGTGACTGCAAAATCAGAGCTCATTAGTCAGCTGTGCTGTTGGGGAGCTAGTGGTGACACTCTTGCATTTCTTATGTGTTAGACGATTTATGTAATAAGTATTGGCAGAACATATATTTGAGACATTTTTTACTAACATGGGTACAAAATGGTCCAGTTGGATTTGAAAAAACATGCCATACGTAAAAAAACAATATATGTGCCAAATGATGAGGTTTTTTTTTTTTTTTTGGGGGGGGGGGGGGGGACTAAATTAAAAAAAAAAAAAAGGGGGAGGTTTTTTATCACAACAAAAGGAAAAAATTAAA
>Ga0123354_10002228_pt1 | contig 25256 bp, 16 predicted proteins | sample TergutLab28metaG_2_FD_97872 | JGI IMG/M metagenome (GOLD analysis project Ga0123354, IMG submission 97872) | Labiotermes labralis P4 segment gut microbial communities from Petit-Saut dam, French Guiana - Lab288 P4 | ecosystem: Host-associated > Arthropoda: Insects > Digestive system > Gut ...
CACATGTGCTCGAAACATGTAGAGGCATGAAATAAAACTTATTGTGAAACACATTTTGTGCATCAAGTTGGTTAAATACTGAGATAAATATACTGAGATGCACGGTCAGCAAAACGTCAAAAATAAAAAAGGGAAACAATACTTGCGGGCTGTTCGCGACAGATCATTTAGCATATTCCCTGCTGCTGTCTACGTCTGGCGCTATCTCAGGTCTTAGTACCTAGAATGTGCTAATGACGACATACCCAAGAAACCAGAAATACTGTAGGTCAACAATGCTTAAACTAGACTGGAGTGTATGTACTTGTCTGACACAACACATACAGTTGTGTTAGACAAGTACATACACTCCAGTCTAGTTTAATTACAAACACAACGGGGATGACGAACTTTATGATCAACGATGTTCTTTGACGATTCACAAAATTAATTGATTTTTGACACTTTATTTACAGTCTTCCTTATAGTGAACATGCTATGCGCTGGACGATCAAGGAGATGCATTTCTTTTCCCGACAGAGGCTCCTGGGACCTACCCATCCTTACATTTAATGGGCAATGCGGGCCCGAATACATTACTGCCATCTACTCTGCAATTTAAGAAGCTAAGAACTTATAGCGTTATACCTCCACTCTTCCTCCATACACCTTCGTGACATGGTACATAATTACTCAATACCAAAACTTAACGTGTATATCAAATTTGTTTATTTCAAAACGAGTCTAATATGGTGAAATGAATATACATGCGCTAGTAACCTTTTGTGATATGCGAATTTTATGTTGCATCATCCCTATTCTTGCAATAAATATATCAGCCAATAAATGCACTCAACTAATTACCAGACGGTTCACTATCACACGGAATTAATGTCACAACTTTGTAATATTATGTTCATCAAATTCATTATTTTAATATTTTAATAATTTCAGTGAGGGCGATGCAGTACCTAGTGTAGCGTGTTGGACTTGTATTCCTCTGCTCTAGAAGAATCCCTGAGGATGGCACGTCGGTTCCGAAACATGTAGGAATTTGATACTTGTCATGAACTGTACTGCATTAAGTACTTCTGTGGGTTTATGTATTCATTATGTGATCTTCATCACAGTGTTTGTCTCACCCACGTTCTTTCTTGACAGTCCGTTTAAAAATAATCAGCTGCTGTTCAAGGAGATATTAATAATTATTACCATTGTTGGCACAATAAATCCGGAATGCGATATAAAATGACTCCGGCCTCTCTTGCAGGAGGTTTCATTGCACGATAACCTTGTTTCCTCTGCTTTCGGATATGAAGCCTTTGCAGTGACCCGTGGAAACCCCTTCTATTCCCGTCTCACGACCCCACACTCTATCATTCTACGTGGCAGCACCCCCAGCCATATTCGCTGTAACATGTTCCCTGGTCACGCACCAGAGACAGACAGCGACTTGTTTAGATACACACCGAGAAAGATTAAATCGTCAGTGACAAATCAGAGTCGTAATTTATTGGTAACTTAAAGTCTTGTCATATGAGTCAGTTTTTGACAATGGCCAATTTATTTACGAATATCATGACGTTTTTATCTGCCCCATTGTATTACAATAATATCCAATCAGTATTCAAGAACCATTACAACAAAACTTTAGCTAATGTAGTCATATCGTGATGATCATTGAATATTAATTACCCATTACGTGAATGTATGACAAGCTATGATGTTCATTTTCTTTCGTTTGACATAGGTTTCTATTTGATATACACGTTTCTACAGTTTTTTATATTTCAGGTAACTGGTTTTTATGGTGATCGATTTGTTATTACTTTCCATTTTCATGCTTATGTGTGGCTATAATTCGATAAAACCTCAGAACTTCAAATTATGGGTAGTACTCTAGCACGCTGCAGTTGGGTCATGTATTAGGCCCATTGTGATCTACTGCTATTCACTTTCCAGTCTCAAAGCGTGTCACCAAGATTCGTCTTAATGTTATCCACAAATTGCTGTTAGTCTGCCAAGCCACTTTGTATCCTGCTTCACTATTTCGTCCTAACAATCCTGGACAACTTACTGGCACACAGTCGACGATCGACGATATTTGTGAGATGCTAACTGCCTGACATCTCTCGTCCTTATGTCGAAATATAGGAGTTTCTTCCTACTTGACCGATAAGCGACGGTCCAAAGTTTTAGTGAGTTTTTATTAGACTTCCTAAAGTTTATTATCACAGGTAATTATCGTTTGTCTAGCTCCCGTCATCGTATGTTGAACGTTCCCAGTGGCAGAGCGACGGGCGGAGCGTTGGGTCGTCGCTGATTGGTCAAGCAGGAAAAGACGACACAGTATACTTTCATCAGCAGTTTGTTTTCAAAAAATTTTTTAAATTTATATTCGATCCTTAGAGGAAGAGATAACGTTTAACAATCAGGCGAATCAATTACAAATTTTTTTTTCAATTATCTAAGTACGCAAAAGCCCGTCATTTGATTTTCTTGAATTATTCGAATCCATCCCACAACCAGCCCGTTCGGTAAGGGTCAATTTAATATTATGCTCCCATTTACATCTAGGTCTACTCTCATACATGCTTAGCGACACATCATTCTTACTCCCCTTGACGTGGCCACACTAAAAATGCTTGTTTAATCGTACAAATTGTGAGGCTGCACATTGTGTAGTGTTCGTATTTCGGTTACTGTTTACTTCTCATTCACTGTACTCTACTTAGTTTCACTGCCATACAGAACAACAGGCAGATCTGTATTTTAGTATTTATGTTGCTGTAAAGCGGACGGGAATAAAGGCTCTGGACCGAAAAGTATTTGCCATCACCCATATAAATAATACGATTGTGATAAGAGAGAACGTAGTTTTCCTTAACCGTGTGTGGTGTTACTTACAACAACAAAATTTTTGCGACAGTCATTATGAATCTTTGAGTCCTGCGTGAGAGGTTATGACGTATTTAGGATTTTAAGTGGACATTGGATAAATCAGCATTGGAGTCTGATTTCCATGAGTATTTCAAACTCATGTTTTAGGCTGTATTTAAAAGGTCGTGTTGTTTCTCGCATGCTGTGCAGCTGTGCTAGAACGCACACCTCAATATCTCTTGGTTACCATGGATACTCCTATTTGCATATCCCCACCTCCCTTCTTCCCTCATTCGTCTTTCTTCTCTCTCTCTCTCTCTCTCTCTCTCTTCCGTCTTTTCCTCTTCTTTTTGTCCCCCCCCCCCACCTCCACACCGAACTTTTCTTCGGGTGATTTGTTTCTTCAGTCTCATTCCTAGGCCAATTCTCTTCGCTTTCCATTTTTATCTCTCTTCTTTTCGTCTTCCCTTCTAACTTTCCCTGGCAATTTCTTATGTTAGTTTATTTTGAGTTATATTCCCGTAACAGTAAGTCAGAACCCTTCTTTCTGGTTTTGCTTTGCCATATTCTCTTCTAGCTCTTTCATTCTGAAAAACATCCTGGAACCTGTGGCGCTGAACCTCAAGTGCTCCAAGGCTTAACCAAAATGGGATGTGGGTTTTTTATTCCTAAAAGGAAAATACTTAAGTGGGAGGGAGGAAACCGCTTTGAACGCGCTGCCTAGACGTTTTATACAGGTAAACTGTTACTTGCGCTAATAAGGGGTTGGCAATAAAGGATTTGGTGTTAAGTAATATATATGTATATAATGGGGAGTGGTAATTTGTTGTGGACGAAGCCTCTCTCGCTGAGAGCCTATGTAAATGAGAAAGGAGGCGGGTGATATATTTGTGTGTGTTGTTTCACCCACGCTTATTGCAAATACTTCGCATCTCATTATTAATCATGCAAACATGTTGCACACACCCTACTTACTTGTCTGCGCTAAGAAGACAACCATATTATAAAGAAGATTAATTTTGTTTGTGTATGTGACAAACGTAACAGTACAAGAAAAAGTAGGGAAGAATTCCCTCTCTTTTAATGACAGCCGTATCAAATATTTGCCTCAATCAACTTTCATACAAGAGAATGTTATGTGCGAATATAATTGTTGTCCAGAACGTAGGGAGGAATTCTCTGCATCCTAATCATTTTCTCCAGTAGTCATTTTCAGATAATGCGGCCTAATTTTAAAATTGTCCACTCCATGCATTTTTGAGATCAGTATATATGTTATATTGTACCAACTAAATGCGCAACATTGAATCTATATGAATATTCAAGACTTGTCTGACGTATGTTTCAGTACAAGAGAATTATCTTCTGTGATCAAAATACGCCAGTTTTAAACATCAGTTTGCCAATGATATACTAACATTTTCAAGGTTCTACAGTCTGTAATCGGCACCGTTGTTGATGTCAATTATATCTGAAATGTACACCTCATACAGTTTTTAGAAAACCCCGTTGGGAAAGATACGATTGAATCGTTTCGTTCACAGTTATATATGAAGTAAAATTGTAGTAAACATACAGTGCCACATGACTAGAAGATTCCACTACCAACGCAAAAACAATAATTTTACTTTGTGTAAACCATATTTAACTATGTAAGAAATGTTTTAATCATTTTATTTTTACGTATTTTTTGTTTTGTTCATATAAACTATAAGTTGTACATAATTCCTTATCATTGGCAATTGCTTTCAAACCTGGCTAGTGCTCTTTGTAGAGGGTGCGAGAGCAGGCGAAACGGCATTCTACACTTAATAAGTCGTGCAAGTGTTTATAGCTTATTAGCACAGGCAAAACCTTAACATGTTTCCTACCAACAACATAGACATCCAATTTATTTGTAGGCGTTGCTTACGCTTAAAGTAACGGCCTCTGCACTGCATACATCTTATAATACAGTGACATTGTTTCTGCTTCTTGTGTTCATCTATGTATTCTTTTTTTTTGTATTAAAATATGAAAATTATATGCTCGAACTGTGTATTAATTTAAGTATAATCTATTAAGAACAACTGACAAGGTCCGATTTAATTCTGTTCTAACACGCGAATGGTTGGGATGCTGTTACCAATGAGCGATGGTCAGCTCTATAAAATGAATTGGCGCTGATTTAGCCATCTGGGATAAGTGACACTGATTCTGGTTTTGAACCCTCCATTGAAAGAGAGTAGTTCGCGCCTTCAATGTTTATTTTACGTCTTTGTGTAGATGTAGTCCTATCTTGTTTCTGTCAGAAAAAAAATATATAAAATTCCTAGAAATCTCGACACATTTTAGATGGATTTCCTGAATACGTCTAAGTTCTGAAACGCATGCTGCTGCATACAGGAAATAAAAATATCTGCATAAAAGTTATGTCTTTTGGGCCAAGTGTCTTGTGAACATACGAAATCGTGTACATGTGATAACGTCTAGATTTATATTAACTAGCTCCGAAGGGTAAGATAATTGAATCGCTAATAGGCCTATTCCATTAGGACAGTGAAGAATTTTGGCTCCTCTATAAACCACGAAAATTAAAAGTTTCGTCATTTGCATTAAATCTGAAGCTATATCGGGAAGACAATCACGAATATTTCAGGATTTATTTATATTTTACCGATCATCGTACGGAAATTTATATACAGTCCTTTTATTAGTACGTGTTTCAGTACCTCGGATTTATATAAAGTAAAAGTCAGTAGCCCGGTCCCAGTGTCCGCGCGGTCTAAGGCGTAGGTCTACGGCCGCTCGCCTGCTGAGATTGTGGGTTCGAATCCCACCGGGGGCATGGATGTCTGTCTGCTGTGAGTGTTGTGTGTTGTCATGTAGAGATCTCTGCGACGCAATGATAACGCTTCCAGAGGAGTCTTACCAAATGCAATGCGTCGTTGTGTGTGATCTAGAAACCTAAAGAACGAGGAGCCTATGGCCCGCGTTGGGCCGCAGCGCCACGGTCGGGGGGAAGGTCAGTAGATTACTTGAATGATACAACAGCGCGTAATTGTGTTTGATATTTTAAGTGTTGATGTCAGTTAATTTATTCTTTTGTGTAAAATTGAAAGTTAAATCCTATACATTCAGTGCAAACACTGAATTTTCACAACAAACCAGTGATGGATTGTAGAGAAATTATAGAATTTGCTAATTGTCTACTGAATTTCTCTTGTATTTAGAGTAGGCCACATTGCGTGGATAATGTGTTGATTTGCGTGTTCACTGGAAGGGGGCATAGTAATGATAGGTATGTTCTCAAGTATGTTGGAATTTACTTCAGTTTACAATAACACGACTATTGTTTATAAGAGCATTGTGGGCTCACATATTAAATACAGCACGTAATGAGGCAGGGAGATGGAGCGTGGTAAAGCGGTCGGTATTTGTATATGTATATATATATATATATATATATATATATATATATATATACCAAGACGTTTGGTCTACTTAGCATGTGGGTTTTGTGTGGAATTTTCAACCGCTCCATTCCCTGTCTTTACCAAGACTTGCAGTCGTGGAGCATATCCAGGAACATGACATATATTGATCGATTATCTACATTAGAATTATAAACAGAAAAGTCGACGTTAAAATGCATTATTTTTTAAATATAATTAATGATTACAAATATATTGGTAAGAATATAGGAGCCACAAAGAAAGAACTGAAGACAGTCCGTTGTAAAGAACAAATCAAAAATTTTAATACGGGCAGGGCAAAAAATGGAGCCCGTATTGAAGTTGCGTGGGTTAGATACATTCTGAATTCCTCTTTTTATATAAGTGCACGCCTTAATTTCTACCAATAAGTTTTTGTAGTCTGTCATATCATTTGTAACACTCCCTAAATCTTTATCGTTTATAGGCGCTTTGGCAAAATTCCAAAGAGCGACTGTTAGCTTCTTCATTCATGTCTGTTCGTCCGCATGGAACAACTCGGACTAGAAAATCCAAGTTTCATTAAAATCTGACAAAAGTAACGGGAATTTTGCATGAAGACTTATGAGCATTTGTGATAATATCTCACTGAAATTTTCTTAGAACGAGAAACATTTCAGACGAAATTTGTAGAGAAAATCAAAACAGAATTTTATGTTCAACAATTCTTTCCGAAAATCGTGCCTTTTATGAGATGAATTGCAAAAGTGCTGTACACCCGAAGAGTCTACAGATGACAATATAACACGGCCCATGCGCTTTGTTTCCTGGATAAGTAGGCTACAGACACACGCACTGAGATAATGTAATACTTATTGGTTTCCCACTAAAATTTTGGATAGGCAAAAGCACCCCAATATTGTGTTATACCTATATTGTCTCTCTAGTTACATATGCTTAACTGCTAACAAATCCCGTTAAATAGGCCTCAGTAATATACACATCATACATACATACCTGCACATACATATGTACGTACCGATATGTGTGTAATTGTATGTATCTGACATATCTGTTGACCCTGAGAGGGACTACTTAAAACATTCGTCTTAGCCCATCGTAATTCATTTAGGCTGCTGGAATGCAAAAAGCTAAGAGATAAAAGGATCTGGTCTGTCTGTGTTTGTTTCTATTCCAGATTTATCCCCAGGTTGTCAGATTTGGCGGTAAGTGCAGGCCTAAATTACAGGAAGTTCGTGAATCAAAATCTTGCATCACGAGATGTAACACTAACCGATCCTTCGGCAGTGTAATAAACATGAACGAACCTGCAGGATATTATGCGCGTAGGTTTAATTACGCATTTGGTTTACATTTGTCAGTATTATTTGAATAAGCATTGTGCACTGTAAGTATATGGGATGGAACCGTTTGTATTACGCTGTGGTAAGTTTATGTTACGTGGTTTGCAGGCACACATAATTGAACGGTGTAAGAAGACGTGTCTGTAAGCCTGTGTTACATATCAGAGGGTATTTTAAAGTTCTGATTGTTTAAAGTAGCCTCCTGCGGAGATGCACCAGAAATTGCTGGACGAAATTACCGCCACCACTAACTCCATCAACACCACCGCCATCAAGATCATCACTATCACCACCACCAGTATTAGCACTACTACCACAATAAACACCGCCACCGATGCAACCGCCCCACCATCACCTTTACCACCACTACGGCTAGTATCACCAGCACCACGATCACGGAGAGCAGCGAGTCTATAAATTTACTCTAAGCCTATAGCTTGGAATTCAGAGTTGTAATGTGACCTATACTACTGTATTTTGTAACTAACTTTCAACTGTACAAGCACTGTCTTTGTACTCAATGGTTTTGTGTTCCATTGTTACTTCCCTGCTTACTACACGGAGCAGAGTCCTTCTCAGTTAGTCAAGAAATTCCCCGCATTTTAAGGAAGCCGAAAGTTCATTACCGCGTTCACAAGGGTCCATCGATCCAGTCCACGCCCTCAAATCCAACTTCCTGAAGATCCATCTTAATATTATCCTCCCACCTACGCCTCGGTCTTCCCAGTGGTCTCTGTCCCTCAGGCTGTGTTCCATTGTTAGTTGTTTTATCTAGGAAGCTGCAAGTTGGAGTGATAATACTGTGTTTGACAGGTCTCATTATTTGACTTGCTTCTCTAAGTGTCTATAATTAAAGATTTAGTTTCAACTATCTCTCCCTTCTACTCCTTTGCAGCAGTAAGTTCGTGTTCACGGCCATTATGTGGAAAATAAGAAATAAAAGAAGGGAGCGAGTTTCGATTGTCCTAGGTCCACGGTGTAGGAGGCCTGCTTCTGGCTGGCTCTCGAGCCTAGCTCGCTAGCTGCAGACTTCCCTGGGACATTCATCTTCCTGGAGACAGCAGTCTTTTCTCTGGGGCACCAAGAGGAACTGGGAGACACTGGATACCGCCCACCCCTCTCTTATAACCCCTTCAGTCACTGTACCCCTTTTCACAAAAACACCAGAATGTATGTATTGCTGAAAGTGAGCATGTAAAAAATTATTGGAAACTAAAGTGAAACAAATCACAGATGTACGTTGGTCATATGTCTAAAGTTGCCGTTTCAAACATTTTTTGATTGCCAGGAAAATATGTAGGCATGGGTTGAGGCTACTGGCTAAGGCAAATACTAAACTTTCTCACCTGAATCACAGTCGGTGTAGACGGATGGACGATATTCAAAGAGATACTCAACTAATAAGATGTCAGAATGTAGTCTGCATTGAATGTGACGCAGCTCAGGATCGAGTGAAATAGCGAACTGTCGTGAATATAGCAAAGAACCGGTCATATCAATGATAAAGAAATTATTCAGTGGCTTAAAGAGTAAGATTTTTTTTTATGCCGGGGAACGTACCGAAATTTTAAGTACATTGATGAAATCTCCTTGTCAATCTACTTTTGACATCTGGAACAATAAACACTAGGCACACTGAGCCCGTAGATCGCAAGTAACATGTCTCCAGTGACAGTTTGGTTCTTGCCCGCTGCAGCACATTTCAAATTGGAAAAACTCTCATACATTTCCCCGGAAACGCCCGAAGGAACGTCCAAATAGTTCTACGCATTTTCTGGCTAACTACGGAAAAAAAGTACTACCACTTCCATATTCGCAAATGACTCTAACGTTTACTTGTATATTGTTAGCGGTAGCCGGGATTAAAACAACTTTCTCAGCAGAAGCGAACAAAGTTGTTGTTACCGAGTTGTTTTGTAGTTAAGGATTTGCTGGTGTTCAGGCACCTGCAGCGGATTGCTTGCGATATTTTTATTTCCACTAGTACAGTCGGTGTCACCGTGCAAGGTGCCACACCCAAATTAAAATCTGTGCAGTATGATAAACAACAAGTGGGACAGACAATCCTGAGCTTTCTGTTGTTTTAACATTTTCTTACGAGGATCCTAACTGCGAGGTTGGCAATAATGTTTGGATTGGCCCCGAATCTTAGTAAGATTACAGGTTTCTAGGCTAAAGGTGTTTGCGTGTCTGTCGTGTTGTTTTCTTGGCATATACAAACGTTTTTGTGTTCAGAGTGTTTCCGTCGGATAAGAGTAAATTGATTTCTTGGTTCAAAGTTAGTGAAAATAAATCAAGAATATTTGTGTACAATATAAAAAAATGGGAAAACAAGTATTTTATCTTCAATGTTAACAAGTATGTGCGTTTAACATGCAGAGCGAGTGTAGCTCCTAACGAAAAGGGTAGCTGCGGTATCCGTTTATCTGGGATATGACTGCGTGTCAGTAAGCAGTTTGTTCCTGTCCTTTCGATACGAGGTAACTGAACAAACTAACTGTACACATTTGACGACCGTGCACAAAGGCTACTTAAGTAAATATACCGACAGCACGAAAAAATTGGTTGATGATGGAATCAATCAATAGCCGGAACGACTAACATTAATGTAGTTGTATTCTAAACTGCAATTTCTATAACCATGCGATGTCTGATTTAGGAGAAGATGGAGGTGAGGTATAGAGGCTTCCTTACACGTTACTAAACTGTGATCTCATTACAAACAATGCTGTAGAATGATAGAATGAGTAGTGCTCAATTGGTAATGATTTTAGTCTCACCTTTATTACAGTTGGCCTCTTTAAGTTGTAAAGAATACAATCATTTTAGGTATTTTTCGCGGAGATCTCTGTTATCTTTCGCCAGTAGGTTTATAACTACTAAGAGAGAAGCTTTGGAATTCCGTTTTAAATTTTATAGTTTTGTGAGACTAATATCCTTATTGCACTGACAGTGCTCCTTGTTATTCCCACTTCTTTCCAAATACTTATTCACGTTTTTGTCCTTTATTCTTCTTGCAACCGATCTGAGAATTGTGGAAGTCTGTTGTGTTCCCTTGCTTCCGATTTGTTCTTTCTTTAGCGAAGTAATTTTGCATTGCAATAAGGATGTACATAGAGCTGGTACAGTACGGTGTTACAGCAATGTTTGCTTTCGACAGATAGTTGATAATGAACGTTTGATAGTTCCATGTCCTTTTTAGGTGACAAACAAAATTAGTGACGGGTTTTCAACAAGTGGCTTGCTAATGTAGGCAGGGGCATTAATTTAGGCGTGTCGTTGGTATTTTAAAACTCGTTCTTGCTTTTTATAAAATCGTATCCTTGTTATCAATTCCTGAAGGTAGCGGTAATGGAGAGAGAAGTAGACTATGTAGGTTTCGTGTTTCTTCAAAAAAAAAAAAACTTAAGTGGGAAATACTGAAATCCACTGTTAGTTAAAACAATACTTTTGTGCCTCAGAAATTTTATGTAGCTCTCTGAAAGTGTAAGTTTATTTTTAAATTAAGTTTGTTAATTTCATCGAGCTTTTAGAAGAATATTTCCTTCGCTACATACGTTAATTGTACTAAAAGAATTCAGTCCTTACATAAAATGTCAATGCACTTTGCAAGGATCCCGAAAACACGCGTCTCTACGAACACAAGGTCATCAGACCTAGTGACCTTAGTTTTTGAAGCCGACCAAAACTGGTTAGTTGTGACAGTCTTGTTCTCTAAGACCAATATTAAGAAACACGTATGTAGAAGTACAGTGGATTATATTGACGGATGGAAAGAGAGAAATGTGGATGGAGACATCCTGCCATATTTAGATGGAAGAAAAATTAGAGTACTTGGAGTAACGAAACAGAGGTGGATGCATTGGGAGATGGTTGTGTCCTTAAGATTACGTGCGAGGAAGATATAGCTAGAGGAAGTAGAAATGCAGTGTGTAAGGGTAAAGGGTAATGGTTCTCCGCCGTATGGATTGTATGGTGGCAAAGAAAGAAAATATTTGACGTTCAGGTTACCGTGCAACGTGATATATTCTTATAATAAAACCAACTAGACGCACTTATTTCTTAAATTTAATTTTGGAATAAAACTCTACATGTTTCGGACAGTTCCACTGTCCATCATCAGGAGTTTTTCACTGTACACACAGCAATGGTTTATGTCATACAGGTTTGCTGACAGAGTGCGAGCAGGATCGGGACGGAGCTCCGTCCTGATCCTGCCGAGTATGCCTGTCTCTGCTTACCTCAAGTATAGGCCTACCACGAACCCGGAATGCCACACCTTAAGCTATGACACGCCGTCCGCTTCATGCACATAACATTTTGAAAGCCGCCGACACTGCCAAGATCATTCATCCATCACATTTAGAAACACTCTGTACTTAACCGGTGACAAGACAGGTAATGTACGTAAACCGTAAAGTTGAATGGCTTTCGTAAAACCACTGCTACTGTAGAAAAGCAATAAGTATTACATATTCCGGGTGTGTGTGTGTGTGTGTGTATGTAATGTTAGGTACATAGCGTGAAATGCGCATTCGCAATATTGCTATCTTCAGCCTGTCTGGCTATGCATTATTTTTCCACATTATCTTCATGTAAAGTGCCAGTTATTTTTGTCAGATTTCAGTGAAACTTGAATTTTCTCGACAGATTTTTAGAAAACTTCTCACATATGAAATTTCATGAAAATCCGTCCAGTGGGAGCCGAGATTTTCCGTGAGGACAGACTTGATGAAATTAATAATCACTCTTCGCAAAGTTGCGAACACGTCTAATAAAAATGGACCAGTGAATGTGCAGTTCTGGACCGGTAGAAAAGAAATTGACTGTTAGAGAATATACCTACAGTCCGAGATTGTACTATACTGTGCTATAGTACGCTATGCTATGTTATGATCTGGTTTGGCATACAAATTTGTAATAAAACAGGCGGTTTTCAATAGAGGAAGAAAATAAATTTAACTGCTAGAACAAAGACGTATCCTGTAGTGTGTGTGCTTAGGTCCTGTACTACGGAGCCCAAATTTTTGTATGGTTTCTATTCATGTAAATGCAAGCCCATAAATTCCAGAATTAACGTTACTGTCTTCATTATTCTGTAAGTGTAAATAGATTTTTGTGAATAAAAGGAAACAGCATATTTTCTTTCCGTCCATGTTGTAATGGAATTGGAATTTTTCATTCCTACTTCGATAAAGATGACAGCAGAATTCAGCATCTCGTTTTTCCCTCTCTTGGAGACGCATGATTCGTATCATTTCTCGTCGAAAACCAAGCAGCTTCCAGTCGACTTCACGCATTTCAACCCTGCTAACCCACTAGACTACTCGGGACAGTCCTTCCCTTTCGACCTATATATACAAACGATATGGGGTACTTGGCAGGAACCTCCTGCTCCCCTTCCATTCAACCCTAGTGGCATTTAGCCCGAAGTGACCCCACAGTTCCTGTGTAACAGGCAACCGGGAAGTGACATACATGGTACTATCTCCCGCAGGGACAACCAAGTCGCACAGTGTAGTTCTCACTCCATGTTGTCTCAAATGTTACAAACCCGAGTCAGAGCAGTTTCAGCCACGCGCATCCCAACAGGTTGGTTATCTGTGTCAATGCTGGACTGTTCGAAATGTTGCCCAATAGAAATTAATTATTATATTTAATTTGAAGAAAGGAACGTAGTAAATTTTGGGTTTATCAAGCACCTACACTGTCGTTGCTGGATGAGAATTTTCACTGAAATGTTAAAATAGGCCCGTATTTAAAGCTGCATGTTAAAATCAGTTGTTACAGAGCAGTAAATGTGATGTGATGTGATGGCAGTCTTTTTGATAGGCATCTACGTATTTAGTTTGTTCTTGTTACTTGGACAGTCGTAAAAGATTAATTTGTATTGGAATTTGCGCCATTTTAAAATTTACTTCTTATATAAGCAACATAAATTTTTTTAACCGCACCTGATATTTGTATAAACTGTTCTTTAAAGGGTGAAAGATTATTGAAAATTCATAAATTGTATGGATATAAAATTTAAAAAGTTTGAGACCGATGTTCCAAAGTTTCTGTTTGCATTCTCACCCTACGTTTCAGATTCCTGGAAGCACGTGTTCACATAGTGCAGAAACAAATGAGGCTGTGGCTTGTATATAGGATAATTATAGGAAGAAATGTATCTTCATATAGGTCAATTATTGTTTTTGTAAGCATAAATATTCTATATAGATCACTGGATTTAGATTTGGGTCAGCTGTGTTGTCAAGGTTGTAATCTGTATATTTACCATGAAGTATGAACAAGACTGCGTCAAGAATGAACTGCGATAGTGTCTCTAATCTACTGGGTTTTGACCCGTGCAGTGCTATAGCTTGACATCGACGATTCAAACGAACAAGCTGCTGTGATCTTCACGGTTGAATGGGTCTAAGTTGACGTTGAATTGCGTAGGATGAGTGTATGATTGGATTATGTGGGAGAGTATCGCCGTTCAATTAGCTTCGGTCAGAGTTTCTGACCTTCTACTGAACTGATGTCTCCTTTCTTAATGTGCAGACCAACAATGACATTGCATAATAAGCATATTCTATTCCAAGCTAATTAAATAGGCTATCTGCGTAATGTACTTCTGATTGAGGATTTAAATAATTCCGTTGATTAGGAGAGTGTTGGTCATGGTAACTAATAATGAATTTCAGAGCACACAGATCAAAAAGCTAATTAAGTGACTCTTGATACATCTACCAGACCCAATGAAACAAGTGGATTTCTAATTAAGGTTTGATAAATTAAAATCTCGCAAATTCAAAGATTCTTTCCATTAAATTCCACTTATGATTCTTTAAAAACATGACGTGAAGCATTTTATGGCTTTTATCTCCATTCGCATTCTCTTCTCTTCGGGCTTTATAGAATTGGTTGATTTAATCTGTCTTAGCGGTGTCTGTCGGCCTAAGTTTTTTCTGCTATTATTCGTAATTAAATTTGTAAGCTTTAATTCCTTCTCAAGACTGGGTAAGAAAAAAAGCAAAAGTAGGAGAAAAGTCAGAACAGGAGTTTCATGTACAGGAATTTTAACATGAGATGAATATTAAACACCCACGAGTGCCCCTGATATTCGCTTCAAATCACATACGATTTATTTTAGTACGTTACACTTACGTCAGATTTTTTTGGACGCTTCCCTTTTTCTGGATCGAAAATATATAAGACTTTCGTGTACTTGCATTTTCTCGGTGTTTCGGGTGAAAGGAGAGGGACCTGCTGTGTGACCTCTTGAAGAATTACCTCTAGTTAGAGTCATAAGGACTTCTCATATGTTCGTATCCAAGTCTAAAACATTTTCACAAACATTTAACATCTTGCTATTGGTGAACATACACTTCTGTTGTTAAATGTCATGGGGGGGGAGGACCTTAACTCGATCCGTTTCAGCGAGCAGTGAGCTTTGAATGGACACCTACAGAATAGAACGTTAAATCTAAAATGTATAAAGATTGAATTCCAGTACATTACACTGATTACAAATCGTTTGCCATCACTAATGTGTCCCAATTACGAAAAAAAAAAAGATCTACTTGTCAGAACGTATAGCCTGTTAAGTAAAAATAATATATAAACACAGTGCAGGAAAATTAGTTAGGAAATACACGTAGAGAATAACTTTTTTTGGTGATTCGTTTCATTTCATAATATGTAAAAGGAGCCGCGATAGTGTAGATATAGCGACTGGCGATGGGCTGGACGTTCCGGGGTTTGAATGAGTTAAGTGCAAGTCTGTTCGATACTCCAAAACCGCTCAGAACGGATGTGGGGTCCAATCAACCACCTACTCAGTGGGTACACGGGCTTGAGGTGACCACTCCCCTCCATCTAGTGCCGAGGTTAACAGTGAGAGAAGCTATACCTATTCACCTGACGTATGTATTGCACTAGCCCCATTGGAACCGAAATGGGCCGCTTCGACAGAGTTTGACGAAAATGACCAACTTGAAATTTCGTGCAATTATGTTGAGCGGTACTTCTAGGATGCGACCACGTGCCACTGGGTAATTGGTTCCCGACGTTTCGACACGTCGTCTTGGTCTTCAAAGGTGAAATTGACCGATAAAAACCTGTTTCGCGTTTATCGACTATTAACGTTCAGACAGAGATAGACGGAGTGGAGAAGCTAAGAAGAATTTATTGAACTTGTGTTTCGGACCGCGGCGATGACGAAGCTTCTTGCGAATGGTGTAGATTAATGCTTCTCGCATGTGATAAGGTTCAGATTGTCACGTTTCTGCTTTCATTGTGTACAAAATAATTAAACGCTGTGCCACGACAATGTAAATGCCACTTACATTAGGCATATACACTTATTTATGACAAAATTGGCGCTAAATTGCGAAAACATGATCATTATTCGAATATAAAAAAGTTATTTTTATTTGTGTGTACAGTAAAACATTGAAGTAGGCTAAATAACAGCGATTTGTAAGACAGTTTTCAATAGTCGTGACGAACAAACTCCTGGGCTGAATTTGTAGCTGCGAAAAAAAATGTTGGCGCATAATATTTTTGGGCCCTCAGTGTGGTACGTACTTTATATCACCATTTTTGCGCCTAGAATTTTTAGGTGACTTATAAATTCTTGGAAAATTGTTTGACTGCTGCCATTGACTGTTAGGTTTACATCTTAGATTAAAATTTATAGAATATCCAGGTAGATTTAATTCTGTTTTACATCGGCCAAGGTGGTTGAGCTAGAAACGACTTTTAATCTGGTGGTGCCCTCTCGTTTAAGAACACCAGCTATACTGATAGAAATTAATCGTGGTTTTCGTCAGTCCCTTCAGGCACCTGCCGAAATAGTGAATTAAAAAGGCCATGACTGCAGCACTACATATCCTTTGAAATTTATTTGTTAATTTGTGCACCCCTGATGAAAAGCATGATTTAAAGATACAGTTCTTCAGTACGTGGGATGTGTGTGTTACATAAGCGTACTAATTCTACGACGTAGAGGCCTTTCCGTATAGGTGAAGCAGCCCGTTCACAAATTTTCCCCTTCCCATTTACGGCATTCAGTGATTTATTACAGTGTTAACCAGCCTAAGACAGTTACATTCGACCCAAATTCTCACATCCTGTTATTTGGTGATCCATTTTTAACATTACTACTTTATGTACAGCTGTCATGACATTTTGATATTAGGTCTATATCGGTTGGATTTTACGCGGAACGCAAGAAGAATGGTGACCCTTGAAAAGGAAGGGTTTCGTATTTGCCACAGACGTTTAGTACTAGTCTTACCCCTTCCCTTTTTTCCAAATTGGTACCGCCCCTTCGTGTTAAGGTAAAAGGTAAAATTCCCTCTATCCTTAATTAATTACCTCTTTGTGAAGGCACAGAGAGTGGAGGTGTACTTTTTTGTGCTTGAAGTTGTGCCTGTTTTGGGAAAGAAATGACCCCAACCAATTACGGTAGCTGAATACGGGGGTTCTCTTATAGGTCAAAGTACATGGTGCCAGATTAAACAACTGAAAAGGGTTCAGACAGACAATTTGGTTTTATGTTTACTGGACGAATATGAATTTATGTAACAGCCTTTACGAGACAAGTGTAGTTACCATTAATAGTGCTGCTGTATGTTTTGTTAAGAGCATGTATTTGCATTCTGTTCTGCTGTAACGCGATATTTGCGTTCTTGTGAGACCTTGACGTTATAGAAATTCGCCTAATAAAATAGGGGTCAGTTTACAGAAAAATTACCCATCATCCAACCTTATATCTTCAGAGAGGTCGCTGAAATCGCGTAATAGCCTAAACGCGTATGATAAATTTCGCGTTATACGTACAGAGAGCACTTATCTACTTATCATTCGCATTGAATCCGTTCTGCATCTACGAAGCACGCGTGTAGCGTAACTGACTGTACTTAACATTCTGGAGATTCTGAGTCACTGGAGATTCTGAGTCAGTGTACTTAACACTGTACAGTTTCTGACTCAGTGTACTTAACACTGTGTAGTTGCTGAGTCAGTGTACTTAACACTGTGTAAGTTCTGAGTCAGTGTACTTAACACTTTATAGTTTCTGGGTCAGTGTACTTAACACCGTGTAGTTGCTGGGTCCGTGTACTTAATACTGTGTAATTTCTGAGTCAGTGTACTTAACACTGTGTAATTTCTGAGTCAGTGTACTTAACACTTTATAGTTCCTGACTCAGTGTACTTAACACTGTGTAGTTGCTGAGTCAGTGTACTTAATACTTTATAGTTTCTGAGTCAGTGTACTTAACACTGTGTAGTTGCTGAGTCATTGTATTTAACACTTCGTAGTTTCTGAGTCAGTGTACTTAACACACCTCTGTTTAAAAGAAAGGTGATTCGATGTATTTTTGGAGCGAAACAGTAGAACGAAATATGGCGGGAAAGATACAACTATGAATTATAAGAAACATTTAATGAACCAAATATTGTCAGTCACATCAAAGTCAAAAGATTAGCATGGACAGGGCACTTAATGCTTATGGATAATGATAGAACTCTTCGAAAAATATTCATCACCAAACCGGATGGAGTAAGAAGAGTTGGAAGACCGAAATTGCGATGGGAAAATGGAGTTGATCAAGATATGAGAACATTGGAGGTCAAGAATTGGAAGAATGTCGCTCTCGACAGACGAATGTGCAAAGCATCTAAAGAAGGCCAGGGCCCACCTAGGGCTGTCGAGCCAATGATGATGATGATGATGATATACTTAACACTGTGTAGTTTATGATTTCAGTTTCTGAGTTTGAAATACTATATTCTGCGACTAATATCGCGCTTCGTCTGCCTTGGCAACACTGCGTTCCGGATCTAAGGGTAACTGAGGCTTTTCAACGAAATATACATACCATTACGCTGATGACAGCGTAAGAGATTGTGTACGTACATCTAAAATACGGGTGCCAATACCATCTTGTTTTACTACACAGAACATTGTTTTATCAAAAGTTTCATTCGAATTATTTTATGGCCATGTTAATACTGGAATGCAGGTTGTGTCAACAAAGGGTTGCGTGTTTTGTGTATGTGTTTGTGTGTTTGTGTGCGCGCGCGAGCGCTTGCTTGCTTTATCACTAGCAGCTTTGATGTATGAGTTCCGCAGATTTTCGTCAAAGAAGCGAAACACAGTCGATGAATTAACGGCTCGGATATAAGTACCGAGAGATGTACTGTATAATCCAGTAGGGAGCTACAACGTGATGCATCCAACCTGCAATTTATAGGATGCTAGCTTTCAAAAGTAAGCGCATTTTCCATTCCTGTGTTCAGAACCGGTCCCTAATCACTATATGACGTCAAGTCAGTGTGGTCTTTTTCTTTATTGCTGTGTTTGCGATTTACCCATCCTGCGGCCCGCATATAAAATAAACAGACAAATGACAGTGATACTTCTGGTACGTTTTATAACATAAATTTAATCGTAGTCGTAAAAAAAATTTGTCTCTCATTTCCACACCAAATAGTCTCAGTTTCACGTTGTCCCGTAAGAGTACAAAATAACTACTTTTAAAAAATGTAAATAAGTATTTTTAAAAAATTCGAGAACATTCAAGTTTCATTGAAACCTGTCAAGAACGGGTACTTTACACGGGGACGTTTGTGGCAGTATCTCGCTGAAGTACTCTTAGAACCAGAAATCTTTGAGACAAAAGTTGTAGACGAAATCAAAATTCACATTTTGTGTTAAATAACGTTTTCCCGAAAATCTTGCCGTCTATGAGATAATGGGGAAAACTGTGGTGTCGCCAGACGGGTTACAGACGACAATATAACACGGCGCATGCGCATGGCATGCTGGATAATTAAAGCTACAAGCACACACTCAGAATACGCAATAATTACTGTTTTTCCTCAGCAACAATGGTACACCACAGCGCCTGAATTTTACTTTTATAAGTGCATTGCATGTCTTGTTTAAAATGATCCGAACTGAACAAGAGCTGCTGATTCAGTGTCTTTTACGTGGAATCTCACAATGATGTTTAGAATAGTCCTGCTTGCATTCATGGTTCACCTTAATACTGTGCTAATCGAGTTTATGTTGTACGGTGTTTAGAGTCCTTCAACAGAGTCAGTGGAAACTGCAACCATAGAAAACACACAAATTGCGTGACTGTGCTGTTGGTTGCTGGACGTAAGCAGTTGGATATTTGCTGCATGTTTAAGGCTGTAATTTACTTAACCCTTAATCTAATAGGGGTTTATGCAATAAATGTCATTTTTTTGTTTTTTGAATTCATAATGCATATAAACCGAGTGAACAACTTTCATTACATGATTTCGGGTACTTAGACTACATTTCATAGTAAAGAGAAGGCCTTATGTGGTAGGATATGACATGTAATCTTTTGTAGGTTGCCAACAGTTTGGAATGTATAAAATATTCTAGAATGTAGGCCTATTAGCTTAAGAAATGCACATACGTAAAACTTGGTCAAGCTTTCATATGTTCCTGCACCTCAAGATAACTCTTCAGCTGATATCTTTGTGGGACTAGGAAAAAATATTAACATCCTTACACATTGTGTATTGGACAAGATCGCGAGTTTATGTTTAATGTATTTACTTATTTTAAAGTTTTATTAGCCACCTTACGTGTAGAGTTAAAAAAAACATCTATAAGCTCTAACATTTATGTACACTTATGTGCATCGGAACGATTGGCCGTATTTTTCCGAAAAACGAAGTAGGAATGGGATGAATTTAACCAAAGGTTAAGTAATCAATTAGAAAAAAATTGAACGTTACGTGATTGGAACTTTATGACTTGTAAACATGAACCAAAAATATTTGTGATAATTTTCCTTGCTCTCAGAAGTAACTTGTGTTTCGTTTCGTAGCAACAATGAATTATTTTTGTATCATCTCAGCGGAACAAGCTAATGATTATGATGATAGTGACGTTACGTCCTCTGTAACCCAATAAGTACTTAGAAAGTTCCGCATCATTAAGGCAATTTACAAACCGTTGTAATGAAAACATGAAATGCCTTGAGATGCAAGAAACTAAATTTTAAGACTTGAAGGAAACTGGCTTAGGAATTGAACTGTAGATTTTATAGTATAGCCTGTGTTATTTAAAATTTGGATTGGTGGGCTGACAATGTTTTATTGCCCCTCGTAAAGGGGCAAAATATTACGGAAATTTACCAATGAAATTTCGTGTCTCTTCAGAATATTGCGTGCAGTTCACTTCTGTTAGGCATGTGTCTGTTTAAACCACAAATGTCAGTCGTATTGGCAGTATTCACGTGTTCGTTTTCCCACAGTTTTTCGTCCGTATAACGTGACGTTGCCTCTAATGATGTTCGATAGATCTCAAATTAAATGTTCCCACGGGCTACCGATTCAAGAAAGGTTTATGGCAATTTCTAACCACTATATCTCGGTCTCTGTTTGCTCGCTTTTACAGCAGTAGGTAAAATAGCGGCAGAAGCGAAGGACTGTTGGACAGTGTGACGGATGTTACGTTCAAGTGAGTTGGAAGCTGTGAAGTCGGCCACGCCGTGTGGTATGCAGACTTGTGCTATACAGCAACATACACAAGCTGCCTTCCTGTCTTTGACTCCCCCCTAAAGGGACATTATGCTGCTTGCCTGTCCTGAAGATGTACATTAATAAGGAAAACGTCCAATTATAGATCTACTGGCTGTGATTTATTTTCAGGAAAAACATTTGTGAATTCATGTCTGTGTGCTGTAGCCATTCCACTTATTTCTTTTAGGTACTGTGAAGGAAGTGCCAGCTAGGTATTGTTAGGTTGTGCATAAGTTCCTCTTCGTCCGTCTGTGCGTCTGTCCGTCCGCATGGGACATCTCGGCTCCCACTGGGCGGATTTGAATGAAATTCGACATTTTAATATGTTTGGAAGGTCTGTCGAGAAAATTCGGACTTCATTAAAGTATGACAAAAATGTCGGGTACTTTACGTAAAGACCAATATACATTTATTTTAACATATCGCTCAGTTCTCCTTAGAGTGAGAAATATTTGAGGCATAAGTTGTAGAGAAAATCAAAACACACATTTTGTGTTCAGTAACTCGTTTTCCGAAAACTGTGTCATTTATGAGATAATGTAGAATAATATTAAGGTCCTGAGAGGCTACAGCTGACAATATAATACGGTAAAAATGCACTTTGAATGCTGGGCAACTAAGGCTACAGTCACATCCAGAGAATATGTAATATTCTTGCTTTTCTACGGTAATAGTGGTTAAGCAAATGCTTCTCAATTCCACGTTTATACGTACATTGTTATAGTTACAATGTATTCAGATAAAAACCTAATTGCTTGCATTTCCCTCCTATATGTCTCGGCCTTCTTTTGCCATTCACAAGGAGCTTCCGGTAATTACATAAACTTTTGCGTCTTGTTGATATATGCAGTGTTGCGTCTTTATACATTTCATTGTGTACCTTTAAATGTGGCAACCCCATGTGATATAAATAAGCCAAACCAACCTTTGTGCATTAAGTTGAAGTTTATTAGCTACAAGTTTCGGCTTGCCGGTATAAGAGCCATTGTCATTTATTTGCAGTTATTTGAAGCTCCTTAATAATGGGTTAAGGAGGCCTAATCATGTAGGAGACACGCTGTAGACAACTAGGATTTCTTCGTAAATAAACTGTATTTTGACGTTTTGCTGACCGTGCACCTCAGTAATTAACCAACTTGATGCACAAAATTTTTGTTTTACAATAAGTTTATTCCATGCCTCTACATGTTTCGAGCCCATGTGCTCGAAACATGTAGAGGCATGAAATGAACTTATTGTAAAACAAAAATTTTGTGCATCAAGTTGGTTAATTACTGAGATAAATAAACTATTTTGTTTATTTTATTTCTTGATTTAAATGTTTTTTACTGTTTATTGCCAACCTTTTGGGAGGTGCCCTCAGTTAAATTTCATGTCACTTACAGATCCACGAAATTCTTAGTCTTCAAATTTATTGGTCGCTTTTATTTTTTAACTTATATTTGGGGGAGGGGGTTGGGAACAGTTTGACTAACAAAGCAATTGCCTGATCTACTAAACGATACGAACGGCTTGACCGAGCAGTTTGAAGGTCTCAGAGATACTGTTTGTCAACATGATTTTGGTTATAATCCTACCAGATTGAGAAATCCTTTCCAAGCCAATATTCAGAACAAATGTGTAAACTGGACCTCACTTGAACGGTGCACAGCTGTTCAAATTAAGCGAGAGCTGGTCAAAATTCAAATTCTTGGACTTTAACGAAATGTTTAAAAGCCTACGTGAGGGGCAACAGAAACTTCAATGGGTTACGAAGATACATATTTTTTACAATTGGGGATGGATTTGTTTCTGGTGCAAGCAAACAAACAGAGCTTTTTTAATTGCATCGGGTCGGAAAAGTACTTCGTGCACAAACTGTAGGGGTTGTTTTGCCAATTATTTTTATAGTGACTGTTGGATTTATTAAGTGAATTGAGTCTGAAGCAGAGAAATGAAAGTAAGCAGTGTCTACACTAAGTGAAGATATAATCTTCCAGTGAAATATATGATTTTCATATCGAAGCGTCGAACAAATGGCTGACAATCGCGGATTTGTTCGCCGAAACAGAGGGCTTTTTAACAGTAATACAGGACCAAGTCGTACTAACAAGAAACTACAAGAAATATATTTTGAAGCAGCCAGACACCGATGAGCTATGCAGAAGATGTGGAAAAGAATCGGAGACAATCCAATACATTACTGCAGCATGTGAGCAACTAGCGCCTACCGAATATGTAAAGATACATGATGGACTAGCCAAAATTATCCATCAGAAACTGGCAGAAGCAGCCGAATTGATTGAAGATAAAAGTCCATATTATAAGTACAAACCATCCAATGTACTGGAGAATGAAAATTTCAAGCCGTACTGGAATCGCAGCGTACTTACGGACAAAACAATACCTTTTAATCGACCTGATATAACTTTTATGAATAAGAAAACAAAGAACACATTTTTGATAGACATAGCTGTCGCAAATACACACAATCTCGCCAAAACAATAACCGACAAACAAAACAAGTACCAAGAACTAGCGAATGAAATATGTGCTATGCGGAAGCAAAAGGCAGCACAAGTGATCCCGATAGTAATAACATCTACGGGAGTAATTCCAAAGTCACTATCACAAAGTCTAACAAGACTTAACCTGCACCCGAATACATATATACAACTGCAAAAATCTGTAATTCTTGGCACATGTTCAATTGTAAGAAACCTTTTAAACTACAAATAAGACCACCGAGCCTAATCCTGTTGATTACTACATCCCAGGATAGGTGAATATTTCCCTGCCAAAGCTGAGAAGCGAGAAATTGGATAATAATAATAATAATAATAATACAAATTAATACCTGCTAATACACGCTACTCTAGAAGATACTGACGATTGTATAAAGTATTTTTACCTAGTACAGAATTTGATCATCCGGTTTGACATGAAATCTGTCATTGTAAGTGTAGATGACCAACGGAACTCACACATTAGACGTTGCTTTACATTTATTGTATAAACTCTAAACCGATATTAACTGAAGAAAATTCTCCGAGTGCATTAAGGGAAACTCATCGGAATGTAACTCGTGTTCGTGGTGAATTTTTGGAAACACGAAATGGCTGAAGAGGGAAACTGCATTGTTTTTATCCAAGAACGCAAAGTGGTTGGAGCAAGAAATCAATTGACAAGATTTCGACGCGTGGCATGGCGATAACTTTAATGTGTAAATTAATTTCTTACTCTTACCCTAACCATTCTGCCGTCACTCGGGAAAAAGTCCTGGTACTCACTGATTGGGACTTTGGTTGAAGTCCAGAGCCAGTGTGGAGTTTTTGGGGAATTTTACGTTAGAGTGTGAAGAACTGGCCTTTCTTTATGAAGACATTTTTTTTTCTTCTGAGGTAGAAACACGATTTGATACAAATTTGGATCTGCCACTTCGAACAGAAATTCTCTGCATTTTTGGAAACAGAGTGGCGTGTTGCGAAATCTGTCTCATTGTACAACAGAATTATGTGAGTTAAGACTATGCTGTATCCCACTAATGCCTGTCCTAATCAGCCACTTTTCCTGAGTTCTAATGATCGGCCTCGATCGAACATTTGGACTGCATTGCTGACCCTTGAATTTAAATAAGCTCAGATGTTATAGACTCATTTGCATTTTCTGGCAAAACCCGAGTCTGTAGAGCGTGCGTTAGTTTCCGTTTTAATTAGGTTTCCAAATAATGCGTGTAGACCTTAAGTGCCGACCTTGTGATAACGCGATTTAAGCCACCATCAGTGAATGTTGAGTTTTGAGGCCGTCTGTGTTACTACTACTACTACTACTACTACTACTTATAATAATAATAATAATAATAATAATAATAATCCACCACCATCACAACCACCTCCACAAGCACCACCACCACACGCACCACCAACTCCACAAGCACAACCACCTCCACAAACACCACCATCACAACCACCTCCACAAGCACCACCACCACCACCATCAACACCACCTCCACAAGCACCACCACCACCTCCACAAGCACCACCATCACCATCACCACCACCTCCACAATCACCACCAC
>Ga0123354_10002231_pt1 | contig 25252 bp, 23 predicted proteins | sample TergutLab28metaG_2_FD_97872 | JGI IMG/M metagenome (GOLD analysis project Ga0123354, IMG submission 97872) | Labiotermes labralis P4 segment gut microbial communities from Petit-Saut dam, French Guiana - Lab288 P4 | ecosystem: Host-associated > Arthropoda: Insects > Digestive system > Gut ...
ATATTAAAATTCAAAACAATAGTATGTGTGTGTGTGTGGCGGGGGGGGGGGGGGGGGGAAACTGTGGTAAGTAATAATAAAAAAGGGGGGGGGAAAAAAAAGGGGGGGTTAGAAGGGGTGGGAAAAGGAAAAAGGTAAAAATTTAATTTTTTCCCTTTCCCCTTATTTCCCCTTTTTAATTCCCCCTTTTCTTTCCCCCCCCCCTTTTGTTTTATTCTTTCAAATTCTTTCCCCCCCCCCCCCCCCCGCCACACACACACACATACTATTGTTTTGAATTTTAATATGTATTTTCTTTTGATTTTGAGTTTGAATTTTGAAACGCATAAGAATTCCTATTAAAATCTCTGTGTCTGTCCACATGCATATAATAACTGATGAGACACTAAACAGACCCTCATAAAATCTAATAATAGGGAACTTCGGATGCAACTGTTCAGCTTTGGTTCAAATCAAATATAATGACCTCTTCACATGAAAACTAATATGAATGGCTGTGTGACTCTCCAGCCTCCATAGTTCTACCCAATGTCCCACACATACAACAAAAAGAATCATTCCACTTGCACTGCACTGAAATCGGGTCTTATTGTTTCAGTGCAACCCTCTACTAGTATGAGACTTTGAAGCTTCACTCTTGTAGTTTCCTCTGTATTCTAGCTACAGTCCTACAATCAAGAAGGATAAAATGTACATTTATTACTAAAATATGGAGAAAATTTTAAGTGTGCCTTGTAAAATTTCCCATCTCTTCTCTCTCCTACCAGCTTGTTCCTTTCTTCTTGATGTCTTCCAAAAGCTCTGAGTTCTCTTTCCTTCAAATTTTAAAGTTAAAACCTTTCTTGGTATCCTTCTTCTACCCATTTTTCACATGAACAAACCATTTTGTTTCTCCTACCTCCACTCACCTTTGATATCCTAAGAGACCACAAGCTGCTCTTTGAACTGTAATAATTTGCTGGTTTCCACTGGTTTTATCTATAGTGCAATGTAGAATACAGCAAAACAAATCTTTTTTTGTAACATACCTATTGGTTTTGACTCCACTAGTGAACTGGTCTCAACCATCAGCTTTGCATACCACAACAGAATAGCCTCTTTTCGATATAAGAATGTTCCTGTATGTCATTTTCTTTTACACTTGTGACTGTCTGGTCACTTGGAGGCCCCATGTATACATGGGGTGTAACTTGATATTCAATCTCTTCAACATCTCAGATAATGGGTCAAATACAAGCTCCAAAATGTGGGCTTTGGGTTGTATCAGGTATCTTGGATTTTGAAGCCATATCCTATTCTTATGTTTGCAATATACATGTAGACACATGTAATAAAACAATCAAACTACCAGTTTCATAGCTTCAAGGTGAAAGTTTTCTTACATTAGCCTAGTTCATTTTAGAAAACCACAACAGTCCATTTATAAACACACCTGGGGGTAGGAAATTTGAGATAATAAATTGTAAACTTAAATGCACTTGCCTGGAATGTAGTTTTGGTCAAAATTTTCATTTCACATTTATATAAATAACTTCCTTGTAAATGGTGGAGACAAACAGCACAAAAATACTGTAAGTAAATGTAAAAAGATTCAACAGCCTACAGGTTATTAGTATACTGGCAATAACACACTGACATTAATGGTGGGCATTTGTAACAGCACACCTTCCAGGGAAACTTTACACTAATGGACCTATGCTTATACAGTTACTGAATAAAGATTTACATGAATAAAATGACTTTAGGTACGTTTCCACAGTTGATTATAGTGTATATAAGTACCAGAATTCTCTACAAAGTCAGATATTCAGACTCAGCCACACCAAGAAAGAACGGTGCAACTTGTGAAAAATATTTAACATTGTTGCATCAACATGCATAATGTCTAATGCTGACATCTTTAGTGAAAAAGTATCATGTAAAAAAAAAAAGTGAAGGAAATGCTGAAAATTGCAATGTAAAGACATGTACTATTGCATACTCACAACTTCTATTAGATTAATGATCTTTTGAGCACAATAAGTTTGTGGAGCTGTAGCCAGTTTCGGAAATAACCACTGTAAATTGTCCATCATGAGAAGGAGGTCCGTTGTTGTAACTATGATGGCTCCCATTTCAACCTCAAACTTGTCTATAAATAGCACAGAAACATACTGAACACATTAGAAAATATATGTACTGTATATACAGTATATATACATTTTTATACAATATATATTACTTTATTTCTAATGCAATAAAAATGTACGAAACTCACATCAATAGTTTTTGGTACAGTTCATTCTGCTAGGACTGTGGTAGTCCTGCTACATAAACACTTTAGTTCATGACCTAGCACTTTCTGTAATTCTATCAGTATTACCATGAATTCTACGTATGCTAATATAAGTGAATCTCACATTATGGCATTTGTCAACAATCTGTTCAACTTTTTCAAGTCGGCTTATTACATCTACTTTTCACTATGGACTGTCTCTTGCCAAATTTTCACTTGGACTGCACTAGGTGACGTAGATTTATGTATTTATGTTTTTCATTCATTTTGGTAACAAAAGCCAATGCTGTTGAAGACGGAACTACATCAGCCACGTGATTATATCACCGACGTAATCAATCCATACACATGAATGATGGCATCTCCAACACATGAAGTGCAGCCACTGATCATCTATGTCAAATCGTGTTAAACCAACAATTATTGTGTAAATTTAAAAAAGTGGTGTAAATTTTCAAGCCATGTCAAAGTGAAATCATGCAAAAATGAAACCACGTAAAACGAGACATGCAGCTGGCCTGATACTTCCCCACATACACAAACATAAAACAACAAGTGGGAAAATTCACATTGTGACACTTCTTAACTCTCAAACCTTCTGCATGGAAGGCCAATGTCTTACCCTTCATCAAACAGGAACCCCAGCAGCTTTCTTAAGTGGTACAAATAACAAATTACATTATTATAGGCGAGACTGCAGGCTTCTACCATGGTGTAGTTGAGGTCCTCACTCTTCTGAGATATTGAATATCACAGGATGGTAGTTCATTACATTCATTTTGGGACAACATATCAGTCCAATCTTCAAAGGGCATGCAGTCCACAAAGTCTGACTGCTGAAGATAGGGCTGCCTTGTTGTCCCATAATATCAGTAACCAACTACCATCCTACACCACGCAAAAGAACATCAAGAACCTCTATGGTATTACACACTGGACCAATCATACCTTCATTTCTCTGGATTCTGCAACTGTATGACACAGCACACATACATATAGCTGGGTCTGTGGTATCACTGGCTGCTACAGACAGGAGCAGCTGTTGCACTAACATAGTCTGTTTCTGTGTCATCTCATGTTCCACTCGGCAACGTTCTGGCAATGCTACACCTGTTCAAAAAGCCAAGAAAAGTTCTTACGATGAAATAAGACCACATAATACAACCCCCTCATAATATTCAGGTCCAGGAAAATGCCTACACGAAACATGTTAAACTTTGTTACAATTATAAAGCAATCTACATTTTTCACATAATGAATAATGAAAAAGTTCTTGTCTTATATTTGGGTAATGTCATCAATAACAACATCTTGTTCATTCTTTTAAAGTTCAAACGTTTTGTAACAGAGCATGTAATTCAGTATCTCAAAGATGTGTAGCGACAACCATATGAAGCACATTAAACAAGTACCTTCATCTTAAACTCAATAAGATTAATAACGTCACAGAAGTGTATTACAAACAGTACCAATCATGAGAAATAAAAGCAAGAATCTTTCAGTTCATATCAAGTTCATAATGTAAAACAAATAGAAATTCCAAAAGAATGAACTTTTTGTAACTTCCAACTAAATAAACAGATTCATTGCAACATGTTCAACTGTCATTTGTATATTTAACTTCTTTGTTGCATCATTTTTCTAATAATTTCTAGTAGCATCTCCTAACAGTATCATGAGTGCGCTAACATATCCAGTGCTCATATGTACTGTATTTGTTCATCACAGAATGTAAGGTGTTACAGTTCCACTAAGTAGTAACGCATATACTGGGCAGCACAAAAATTATATTTTTCTAAGCCTCAAAGTTTTGCATTGTTGTCATATCTGTCATTGTTCCCTAGCAAACAGTATTTCATATTTGTGAAATATGCTAACACTAGATATGAGTACTGTTTACAACTCAACAATTACAAACACAGGGATGACGCAAAATTTCGTCCTCTTCAGCAGTGTTTCAGAGTCCCCTTCCCTGGGGGGTAAAACAGCTAGGGCATAAATCTGGCCAATCTTCCTCAAGAATGAGAGTATCTATAACTCTGCTCTCCCATATACCTTCATGCCATGTGCACATGAACAACTTTACCTTTACTTTCCTCACCGTGTATATTGGTTTTTCACACTATTGCCATCTCATTTATTTTAGCAGTGTTACAATTGAAGGTACTTCCCCAGAATTTGGCCAGGGACTGAGATAAACATTAAAATGTCAGTAGTAATGGTTAATCCTCAGGGTCTCCTTGGAATGCTTGACCCTGAAGATGAAGAAACCATCATCCTTCAAAACAGTGGTATAACATGAAACACATTCCATTGTGACAGCTGTCCTTGAAAAGTCTACAAGGTCAAACAATGGAGTTCTGGGACACAGTGTACAACAAAAGATACAATATTAGGGTAATTTGATAGTCTCTGCTAACAGTTCATAAACTTTTGTAACTGTTTCCGGATTGTGAGCAGCTGACAGCCACTGAATCTTTGGAACATTCTCAAGATCCTCGAGTCCATCTAAGTATTTTAAAGAAATAAAGGACACACATATAAGGTATAGTTTCACTTCCAAAAACAGATTTTGTGTGTTTCTGTAGCTATTTTCCTGAGTTTGAAGCAAAACTTCATGTTCATTAACTGCTCCAAGACATCATACAAAAATGCAACTTACAAGTGGGGCTATAACAGATAAGAAGATTGAGGTGAAACTTTCTTGCCACAAATCCTTGCAAGTCATAGTACAAACTAACTGAAACCAGCTACAACTAGTTTATGCATCAAACCATACTTTTGTCAGTCCTGGAACCTTAAAGTTTGACACTGGATGCAAACACATCTCTTCCCACATGTATACACAGGCACGCTCAAACATTTAAGCTGAAACCAGTACATTGTTTCTCAGTGGCTACTGAAAAAGTTCACAAATATTTTACATTGTACTACATATTTCAAATAAAATTTGTCACAAAATTTTAAAGCAAATAAAAAGACAAAAAACAAGCTATAGTAATGTTTAAACACGTAATCAATAAAAGTGTAATTGTATTCACCATTAATATAATTTCATCACTATTTTCAACTGCTAGAGCTTATGCACATAGCATACTTTACAAGGGTTACTGTAGTCAATCTGGTCTGCTTGCCAGTGCCCAAAGGATCTCTTCCTTTTTTTACTTGCAGGAATCAACAATTAAAAAAAATTAGAAGCATTCCAGGAAAATTTCATAACTCAACTATAATCCAGTAAATTTTACACAGACAAGCTCACTGGAGAAAAATTAACAACTATTATTTTCAATTATGCACTTTATAAAAGATCTTAACATAATGGAATCTGTACACTACAGTATTTATGTAACTCAAATATCTGGTTTCAATATACTGATGTTTAAAATTGACAGATAAATGCCTTTCAGCTATATGGTACTGAATCTCATATTTCAGCTTAGCAGAGTGTTGCAGACTGGATTACCTAACAGAAAGGAGAAGAAGTTGATGGTGTGGTCCTGTTCTTGTAAGATGAACAAAAAATTGGCTGGCTGTTCTCCTCTCCTCAAGAGCTCCATGCCAACTCCCTGCTGCCACAACAATGGGAACAGCAACATCAGCATTTCAACAGGACTACTTTCTACTGTGCGCAGCCACTGTTCTGGATCATCCCTGTACATATCCAAGACATACACAACACAATGCTGGTCCAGTGCTTAGTGTTTAATTGGAATTTCTAACAGGATAATCCACCCCAAACTAAGAAAATCCACAGAGCACTGTAACCATTAGAATCTCCAATTTTCACAGTCAACTAGAACCCATAATTTTTTCCTAATAGCAAATAAATCACTAATATAACACAATTTATTTCCATCCACAGACAACTACTAATAAAATCTGTTAGGGCCATGATGGAAATGAGCAATGCGGACTGATTTTCCATTTGCATTTATTTCTTTCTTCTAAATAACAATTATTTGGCTCTCTTACTATGGTGACCACAATACCAAGGTCATATAGCAGACTAAGCAAGCAGGGTCAATAAGTAAGGAGGAACATAAAATTCATGGTAAAGAATTTCTAGAATTAAATAAATAAAAAAGTATTTTGTCTATGTTCACCATAAGCCACAGTAATATTGTGAACATATACAACTTCATGACAGTATCGTTTCTGGAAAGGTTAGTCAAGTAACTGGTCTACAAATACTGTGGAACCCAAAATTTCATTACCATGTTCTCAGGAGCCCACCACCAAATTCTACCTCTTAGCCAGTACCAGTCAGTCAGTCCAAGAGATGAAGAAACACAACAAATTTTATTATGCACACATCTTTCAAAGCATATACTCATACACCATCATAAAAAATGCAGAGTATGCCAAATGTCAAACATTATATTGTCTACCAGTACCCCCTGGTTTGCCTTTGTATTCTGGGCAGAATATAAAGGCAAACCTAGGAAGGAAGCGGTAGCAAATTTTAGACTCAAGACAGTGCATGACTGTCTAGCAGCTCATTTAAGAAAGAGTGGCATATATGAGTCTAGTGAGTGCACAATATGCCAAATGCCAAACTCAACCACAGATGAGGAACGTCTGCTGCATTGCCCTAAACTTGCTACCAACCAACAAGTTCTCAAGAACACCATCAAACTCTAATGGGATGCCAGAGTGATGATGAGATCACTTCTCCACCATCTGTCATAGGAACAACAACAACAACAATATTGTCTACCAACTCATGGTACTGTCTCCAGCACTAACACTCACCCTTCCTCACCAGTTATTTGCAGCACATAAACTTTCCTACTTGACATGACAAGACAGCCAGGAAATGACAAGCTTGATGACTGTGGTATGATTTGCGCCTGTAACAAGAAAGTGACGGTTCCACATCTGCTATAAAATCAGATGACTAGGTAAATATGTGCAGTGTTCAGAGGAACCAACATTATCACACACATATCAGAACTTCTATTAACCTCAGTAGTGACAACTTAACACCTTGGCGACCAGATGGTCTTTCAATTAAATACCCCCATTTCCCGGATGTTTTAAACACTTTGAATGTTCAACCCCGTAACACATTCTTATGTACAGTTTGACACTGTAGATTATGCTCCTGAGCCCAAGACTTCAGAAACTGCATACAGATAGTCCAGTAGTTTGTCACTGAATGGTATTTCTCAAAACAAGACCCTTGTGAAGCGGAAGAACGCAGAATTTACAAATGTTTCTAGTTTCACTTTGCTTCTTATGTGCAGCACACACTTTACACTATCTTGCAGGATACTTCTTTTTTCCCTCCCCACCACCAACAATTTTTTCAAGTTTGTGTATTCTGAAATCACCAGAGAGTCTGCCTGGCAGGTCCTGTTTAGGCCTCCTTCTCTGGCAATTGAAGGTCATCAGAACTTGACTCACTTCAATTCTGGACTTCAGATATCCAGGACCTTCCTACCTTGTGCAGGAAGTTCTTGTACTTTACTTTGTTTGTATTTAGTGTCCTGTATACAAAAAATGCACTGAAGAACACACAGTTTAGCAGATACAGTACCAACTTTTTTTGACCATTTTACAGTTTTCCTCAGAACTGGGTAATAACAGAGTTACTGGACTGCCCTGTCTACGCCCTTCATGAATTTACTGTACTGAAAATGGCAAAAGGCGTCTTTATTTCCATGTTGTTTCCCTGTCTTTCCTCCCTTTGTTTACAATTGTTGTGTAATGGATTGTACTTATCATTCGCACAAGTCCTGTCCTTCCACACTTGCGCCATTACGTCACTATTCCTCCACAAAGCTGACTGCCCTTTTTCAAGTACTTGCCTTTCTCTTCTAGGTCACGTGGAATGCCCCTGTTAGCCCTCAAAGTGCCGAAGACGCTCACGTTTCTGTCTAACAATGTTTGAGCTAATCTTACACTGTTATAAAAATTGTCTTGATAGATGTGATGATTTTGGCCCAAGTTTCTCTCTAAAATTGATAACACTGTTTCCTCCAACTTCTTTCCCTGAGTTTATCTCCAAGCTGCAGATATAACCCGATACTGCCTCACACACCATTCTCGCCAGCTCTCCATATTTTGTTATTTTCCTTGGATTGTATGTTCTAAATTTCAGGCGACCTTGCCATGAGATCATGGCTTCATCAAGTGACTGTTCTTGTTTTGGACTGTATACTGACCTTACTTTCTGTACAGAAAACTCATACATGGACCAAATTTTGAATAGCCACCCTTACATGGCTTCATTTCAATGTGGTCTGTCATAATGGTCAGGGAGTAGATTGTGTATGTGCAGCCTGTTAGTGTTTGAGACTAGTTACTATTACAATACTTATAACAGATCACTGTGATAATGTAAGTGTAACAACTAGTAAGGGAATTCAGATCTAAAACATTCTTAATGCACTTTAAAAAAACCTAAAATCTGAAAGATGCAACCTCACAGCACATGAGCAATCTACAAGGTGAACTGTGGGTTTTAAAGGAGAATGCTGTCTGTGCAATTGTGTCAATTTAAGTTCTGAAGTATTATGCACTGCAAACCCTTCACACTGAATATGTGCCTACAGTTTTCATCCTTTATTGATTAACTACTGAGCATGTGATCAGCATGGCTACTACATCAACAGGCAGCATAAAATGTAAACTGCAGTGAATTCAAGGAAAGCTGGACATTATAAGCAGGGTTCATCATAAAGAGATCACTGAAAAAAACAATAGTCCTGTGTCAGCTTTAAATATAGTTATATCACCTTGGATACAATATGCAAACAGCCTGCAACTGAAGAGATATGATGGAAGAAGACAAAAACAAAATATCAGAGAGCAGAATTAGTACTTATGGAACTCTTGTGGCCACACCAGTTGTGCTTGTAAAAAATAAGCTGCCTTGTGTTCAAGAATTTGTCAGTCACTAAAGTAGGCAAGATTTAACATGTGGCTTGAGGATGAAAATAAATAAATAATTTACTGGCCATATAAAATTATATGGAATAATATTCTACTAAAGTACTAAGTGTCTATTTCAATACAGAGGTACAAAATAATAACATGTTTTCATGCTCACCCTTTGAAGATGTTTTCCTGCTTTATCAGCTTGATTTATTGAACTTTTACACAAGCATCTTAAGAGGGTTTCACCATATTTCTTCACAGAATCAATCCCATAATAGGTAAAATCTATGACAATATCTCTTATGAGGTACCAGTATTTCAATTATATATTTATTTGATGAAATAAACATTGTGTGGCAACTTTTCTTGTACTAATAGCAGCAAATATACTTACTCTAAGCAGAAACAAAAGTTCCTCCTGTTTGTGCTGGAACACATGTAAGTACAGATAGAGTTTCACTCGGTGATCAACAACAGAAAAGTCCGTATATGAATATTTCACCCTGTCATTTCTGAGGGCAGATTCAAGAACCTTCTCTGAGGACTTGGATGGCAGCTTAGACCCTACGCTCTGCAACAAGTCTACACAATTCATGGCAATGTTAAGACAGAACTAAAAACATAAACAAGGACATAAAGGATAAAACAGTAATTCCTATTTTCCTATAAATACTTAAACATTCTCAAGAGGGGCCATAGTCAATATCATTAACATGGTGAAATCTCTACCCATCTTTCCCATATGTGTCATTTTCTTACACGCAGCATTAATTTCTTCTGGGACCAAAAATTACTCATATAAACAATACAGTTACACTGGAAGTAATGCTCCTCAGTGCAATCTTCAAACATCTCGCATTCAGAACTCTTGGTCCTGACATACAGTATTCATGGAATCATTGTTTCTGAGAAAAAGGAAGTGAAAGGAATACAACTATTTTGTAACATACAACAACCGTAACCTGCCTATAGCAGTAATTACTGCTAATTTACAAATGTTTGCCACACACTGGCCAAGTGTGAATGATGATTTAGTGGTGGGGGTGATGCAGAGTCTTTGATGTAAGGTGGGAAACTTGCAGACTATGTTCTACGATCATTACAAATTTGCAGCACTCTGTTTGCCTCCCCGTGAGCATGACCATTGACAGCTGTGTCACTTAGTGCTACTATACCCGTTATTTGTTATTTTTGTTGACCACAGTTGGCAAATTGGTTAAAACATTGTTTAAAAAAGTTAAACACTGCACACATAAAAAAAAGCAAGGTTGACCACACCAATTTTCACAGAGTTTCTAAGGGCAGTGGGTAACTCTATTGATGTGGAAGGTAGAAACATTTTGTTGTTCTGGAAACTGCGCCACTCATCCACAAGATACACCATTGTGTATTATACACCAATCTGCACAGGCATATCTTGTACTTGGACTGGACAGGGCTCAATACTGAGAAGGATATTAACACAAGTTCTTTTGCAGCTGCTGATAATGAAATTGCCACACATGGTGTTTCCAGCATGGGAAGCTGTGTGATGATTGTGGGGATGGGAGCAGCAGTGGCAATGAGGAGAGAGAGATAAATGTGACCTTGAAGTAGGAATAAATTTTGCCAAAGCCTCTGCTCTATATGTAACTGTTAAATCATTGGCATACAGCACTATTAGATATGACAAACAGAACAGTTTGAATTTGGAACCGGCACTGTTTCATCTCAAATGACAATGTTTCAAACTAAACAGCTATCAGATTTCTTTGGAAATGAAATTATTTGCATGCAAGCGTTAGTTAAGTATTGGTTTATCATTTTTGTAGGCCTAACTGCAAAATGAAACATGTTCATTTTTTGTTTTCTCATCTTTTTGCCACACTTAAAGCTGTCATTTTGCTGCATTTATGGTTAACAATCCATTGTTGTTTCAGAAATGACTGATAGAGCTTTCACCGTAATTACAGCACTTCAGGATCTATTTTTGTACATAATTTTCATGTGTAAATATAACAATTATCTGGAAGTTTGCTATAACCCTGAAGTTTCATTCATCACTATCGTACAAACACACAGAGGGAGGGGAAAGACTAACTCGTACATACACACACAGGGAGGGGAAAGACTAACATCTTCATCCACAGGATTACAGTTTAATTGGAAAATGTGGTAAACAGCATCAAATCAAGCATATCCTTTAAATAAGCTACACTTCTGAAAGAAACTCATCATATGTTCCAAATTGTAAGAACGTTGATCTTCTTACAAAATTTAGTACCAGCTACCTGCTAACTTTCTCACCTTTAAGCATGCTAGCATAATTCATCTGAGGACTTAATCTCTCTTCATGCATCCTGAAGAGCAATAATGGACTCTCATCTTCATGATCACATTCATCTAGTGAACCCCTTGATAATTTCTCAGCTCCATCATCCATTCCAAGACTCACATTGGTGTCTGCGCATTTGCTTCCATCACTAAAAGTAATTACATTGTCCGTCTCTTCTAACTTTGCTGTCATGGATCCCTGTCTCATTGACAGTGATTCTGAGTAAATTTCATATGTTGTGCATATACTATCAGTGAGGGAACCTAAACACAGAAACTTCAATAAGTCACTAAATAATATGATAATGCAAATAAGTTTCACAAACAGTTATAAATGTTCCTTTGTTAAACAAGATTATACAAGTATACAGTGTACAGTTAACAGCCACATCTGACAGAAGGAACATAAATACCATGCTCAAGTATTTATGGTAACAAGCATTCGTTCAGACAATTTCGCACAATAATTATGCTGCAATGGAAAATTATATCTACATTAAATGTACACACATAAGCATATGGACCCACAAATTCAGTGGAAGGACACTTAATTATCAAGAGATTTAATTTATTGTTGCATTGGTTCAGAAAACTATTAGACTTATATAAAAGTGTACTGATCATAAGATGTGTATGCACTTAATTTTTCTTTACAACTGTTGTTCTAATACATTTTTCACTCTAAAGAATATTTAACACTTTTTGCTCAAGAGGCACACAGAAATGCATATAGTTAGTTCATCATGCAAGACGTCCAATAGTTCTGTCCAATTTTAACAAAAACTTGAATATGCCTACAGATTTTAATAGAATTTCCAAGCATTATCATGAAAATCACTTCAACAGTTCTTGAGATGTAAAAAAAGATGGACAGAGTGATTTTGTTTTACTGACAGATGGACAGAGTGGTGTTACTATGCAATCCATAGGATTTTCAATGCACCTAAAAAAATAAAATAAGGAGGGGAATGACATATGAAATGCCACTATTATTATTATTATTATTAACTTACCGGAAGAACTGCTCTCTGTAAGACCAGTAACGGAAATCAAATGAGTGCTCACTTCAGGCGCAACAGGCCGCTGAGTTGGGACTGCCGCTGACAACATCTGTTTCTCCTCTGGAAATTGCAGCCTTGCAGGAGTAACAGCACTCTGAAGTCTAAACATTATTGGATTATGTTATAATTAACATATGTTTGAGGCTTATGTTTTTCTACATTAGGGACTAAATATTATGCAACAACTGATGTATAACAAACTAGGAAATGTGCAGAGTAACACTTCCAGTGTGTTTACTCTGTTATTGTCCCTGTACAGTTTCTTCTTACTTTAACAACAGTCTGCCCTGCTGTGCTCTGTTCAACATGTTTAGACTCAATTGTGCTTCCATATTATGTTTAAATCATAAATGCTTCTTCAGCTTTAGCTTGTATACCACAGACAACACAACCTGTGGCCATTACAAAGACCAATGACACAAATGTACATCAGTCTTCATGCAAAGTGCCTGGTATGTTGTCCAATTTCAACCACATTTGAACTCTGTCAACAGATTTTAGTACATATCAAAGTATCAAATTTCACAAAAATCCACCCAGTGGGAGCCAAGCAGTTCCACATGGAGGGATGGAGAGATGGACTGACAGACATAATGAAGCAAAGTCACCATTTGCAATTGTTTCATGAATGTGCTTAACAAGGAGTTCCAAGAATACATAAAGCCAATTTCCCAACTGCACAGACTTATCTTCATACAAATACATTTCTAATATCTTAATCCTTAGGATTTCACACCTGGGGAAATGCATGAAATCAGCTTTCAGGTTTAGGCTGCATATATTTCAGCATACATTACAGTTGCAATCTTGAGGATGAGTAAATGTAGGGATTATCTTGGGACTGTAATATAGACCTAGCAGTAGGTAGGGAGTGGGTAGTAACAGCCTGATTGGGTTGTGGAGGACCATAATGTTTGCTAGTCAGTATGGAAGCAACTACACAGTCACAACCAGAGGTGACCAGTAGATTTTTTTAGGAAACTTGGGGGTGACAGAAACGGGCAAAAAGTTTTTTCCTTCACTTTGGAAATAAAAAGGTGGACTGCATAGGAGGCACTGAGCTGTTGTTCAGAGGTGGGGGGTGAATGGATGGCATGGGGTGAAGTGATGGAGCTGGGCTTTGCTTTGTCTCTATCCACCCTCCTGGGTGCAGCAGTGAAGACGTCTCAACATCTATGTAAATTCTCTGATGATGCACAGCCAGTAGGCCTGGAAGTGTAGCTACGACCTCCATTCTGTCAACAATGATGTTGGTCTCATCTCTGTAGATTGTTTGGCTACTGCTAAATGCTAGCTGTCCGGTCTAGTACCTTTGTGTGCTCAGAGATTCTACTGGAGATATGACAGCCAGTCTGTTTGAGGTTTAGGTTACAATATGGTTACATGTGTGCTTTTAGTCACTTGAAACAGCAGGTATATGTACAATACTCAATTCACATGAAAGGTACACTTGACGGCCAGAATTCAGTAGTAGCAACACAATCTACAGAACTGACTTCATGAGCCACAGCCACTAATTCCCAACCAGTGTCCCACAGAACATTGTCAAAGGTTCCACAAGAATTATTGACAAATAAAAATTATGCTATACCATTAAAAATTCCAAATATCCAGCAAAGTGTCACAGAAATATTTGTTTGGCAACTGGTAATACTGGAGTCATCTCTGTGCTCTACCAACTGCCTCTTCATTTTGGTCAGTTTGTATTTAAGGTTATACTTATCTGTACTGCATCTGTGTTCGTTATGTATTTTTACAGAGAAGCCTCACTGCTGGTAAGAGAAATGCTCTCCACTATCAACCTTTTCTGATCTGTGTACGAATTCATTGGTACGGGTTCCTTGAGATACAAAATATTAAATTAGGAGTTTCTCCATAGAAGAAAGGTTGGGAAACACTGGTTGTAGCTAACATCATGGTCTACTAACCATACATCGTCAGAGAAGCAAATGAGATATCAGAACACACTCACACTTCAACTTGAAGAACAGATACAGACTGAAAATCCTGTGTCCACTTCCACTCCCCAACCTGCCCACATTTTCTGAATGCCTCCCATCATAAGAGTTAGCTGCAGATCCTCCATCACTGCGACCACCACCAACGCTACCAAAAAAAAGTCTTCTCATCACCTCTGTTCATGACCCTTAGAACATTCCTCTGCTAGTAAGCACCATTGTCCTTTTCCAACCAATCCCACATCACTTCCCACACTAGACCCAATGCCAGATCTATGTAAGGATCCAAGGACAATTCCCAGATTTAGTCACTCTTAAGATGGCAAATGTAACATTCAGTGACACATCAGTAATCGCTCATTCTCCTTGATGTTCTAATCTCAAAATGTAATTCCATGTATTATTACTATTATTGTTGTTATTTTATTTTACTTTTGTACATAAGTTCTTACCTTTCTACACCCTTTTTATGAGTAAAAATCTTCAGATATAACCCTTTAGTTTCACAAGTCACCAAATTTGTAATTATTACTTACACAGTTTCGTACATAACAGCAGTGAGGAACCTTTTGGGTATGACAGCCAACTCATTTAAGAAAAAAAACTGTGGGCCACATTAAAATATACCTGTACTTTTACTTACACATGATTAGTGATAATAACCAGTCATCAGTGGTGTCATTACTGAGGCAGTAAACCTTATTTCAGATTAATCTGTAAAGACTGTGACTTAACCATGCAAAACAGAAACTAATCTTGCCTAATAAGTCTTCACTTGTGTCTCCCTTATAAAAAAAAAAAAAATTCTGGGTAAAAGGAGCCAAGCACACACAAATAATTTGTGTTCCATTTGCCCAGTAGCATGATGTGAGATGGAACTTATGGTTATATCTTAGTACATATTGTGCGCTGTAGTCTATTATACAACATATTTATGAATAATATTTTTTTGTGAATGCAGATTAAATAATTATTCACTGAATTTTGTATCTCTCTGTTTTGGTTTCTGAAATTTGATAGTGGCCTGCATCACAAAAGTAGGAGGGCTGCATTTTGCTAATTGCTGATACGTAATGTGTAGAAATGATACAAGCTTTTAAATTTTCTACGGTGGGTGTTTCTCAAGCTATCTGGGTTTATATTTATCACCCATACTTGTACCAAATTCAACATGCCTAACTCAAAACTGTTTAAAAATATGCAAAGGGGGGGAACAGATTGAGAGACATGCACACACACACACTCACACATACAAACACAGAGGCAACATAGTGCAATCATAAACTTTGTTGCCTTCCAACAGAACAGCAGGCTGAAAATCATCAAACTATCTACACTTCCTCATACATAACACTTCTACCAAAGCCCCACAGCAGTTTATTCATACCTAGTTTGTTCGTCCAGCACTTCAATGCTGCTCTGGCTGGGATTGCTAATAATCTCGATGTCACTATCCCAGTGCTTCACAGGTGCCCAAATATTGTTTGGAGAACATGCAACTGGATCCAGAGAGGCTGCTGAACCTGTACCAGACACAGGAAAGAGCAGCTGTGAAATACACCCTTGCCAATAAACTGCTGTATTCTACCTATAATATTATGTTCAATAATGACTTCATTCCAAACTTTTCATTAATGCTATGGTGCATTTATGAAGTAAATTTAAAATAAAAAAGAGTATAATTTCACTCCAAAATTTAATCCACACACCATATTCCCTTGTCCTTCACTTACACATTTATGAAGCTACCTCAGGAGTTTGATAATGATGAAGACACATCACTGTTGTCTGACTGTGTGCTGAAGACGGAAAGTGGGGATAAAGTAAAGGTAAAGTTCGCCCTAGAACAGGCCACGAAGGCCCATAGGAGGAGTATAGGTATAGCTCTACTCTTTCCTTAACCTCAGCACTAGATGGGGTGGGTGGTCAACACCATGCCCCGGCCATTTTACCCCCAGAAAAGACCTGGTATCCATTGTAGAGGAGGATGGGTGGGCCCCAGGGCCAGTCTGGATGGGTGCGGAAAATCTTGTCCCCACCGGGATTCGATCCCCGGACCATCCAGCCCGTAGCGAGTCACTTTACTGACTGAGCTGTCCTGGCCCACTGATGGAAAGTGGGGAGCAGAGGGGAAACAGAACTTCCTACTAGATGGGCTATGCGGTACGTAAAGCGGCGGAAACTACACCAACTTCCAGTAGTTTGACAGTACATCTCCACAGCTAGTCAGTGAAGTACACACTCAGTAACCAGGATAAAAAATGATGATAATGCAACAGTAATGACGATAATAATACCCAATTCATTCATTCATTTACTCATACACTCACACACACATGCATGTGTACGTGCACACACACACACACACACACACACACACACACACACACACACAGATCCAACTTACTTATGTCGATGTCTTACAGTATAAATTTCAATTAAAAAAAAAGCTCATGGCTTATTTGTGACATGCCTGGCAACAGTACCTCATTTCAAGCACCATTATAAGTCTTATCACTCCATTAACCTAAAGAAAATGCCACAGCTTTTCCAGCATCTCAGTGTAGTATTATGACATATTATGCTGAACATTATGTATACGGCTACAGAAAACCGGTTTACTCAACTTTAAAGCACATTTAAAATGTCTATCCTTACTTAATGTAAGTTGTCTGTTTCGTACATAGCCAGCTATAAATTGCTAATATGTTCATATAAATAGAATGACAACGTACACACCTCTTTTGATGTTCAGAGGTCTGTGCATCGTGATATATTCTTATAATAAAATTCAACGAGATGCACTGTTTCTCAAATTTATTTTTGATAAAGATGTGTTGAGACTCCTAATGATGGACAGTAGATCTGTCCGAAACATTGGCAACATGTATCTTGCAGAATGGGAACGTGTCACTATGGTTTATGTTTCACTAATGAAACCTCCTACTCATCACACAAGCTTTTGTTTGAAAATACACTACACTGAACTAATAAAAATTCTTATTCCTTATGATATTTTATGTTTCCCTAATTTACACGAATACATAAGTTCCTATACACTGTCATAAAATAATGAAATTTATAACTTATCAAGGTAGTCTTATAAATAAACACATATGCAAACTGCTGGTCCTAATAATGATTACTTGATAGATTAAAGAGACAGAATATAACACTTCCTCTCTAAGAAAGTGTTTATGGTCAAACTGCAACCAGACCAGAAAGAGATAACAACAAAGGGAAGGACTTGTTGCATAAAAGAAGACTTCAGATTGCATTCTTCCTCTAATGGGAAGAAATTCAGACCCAGCAAGGGATTTCCTGCCTGCACATAATTTCATGAGATAAAAAATGTTCTCATTTATTAGAGACGAGGCCCAGAGAAAAATATATGAGCTGAACAAATAAATATCGTCCATTCCTTGAAGCTGCACATACCTTCATAATATTTTCAAAAACAACATCAAGTTTAGGTACTTCTTATGAAGTAAAAATAAATATAACTTATATGAAGAATATACCCATCTGTACATTACCTACATCAGCAACCAAACCATTTAATGGACTTCCATGGAACTCAGTACAGGGGTTCTTTACAAAATGTTGTTAAGAATGCAACAACTGTGTGCAAACCAATTTGGTGACAGCATTACTTTACTTTGACAAATAAATGATTTTCTGCACCTTCCATATTTACAGACTCATCTCAGTTAAAGTTGGGATAATAATTTTCCACAAAAGTTCATTCTCAAGTTACAAGTTTTGTAAAATGGCGCAGTGAAAGCCACTCTTTACTTAACCTCCTAAAGACCTGCAATCACATATGCAAACCCATATAGGAAAAATTCCCCTAGAAATTCATTGCATATACTTAGGCAACAAGTAAATTTACAGCATTTTAAGGCAAGTTGCATAATCTGTTTTATTTTCCTCAAAATAGTGTTTATTTCATAACCTTGTTTTTGTGATATTCATGTTTTTCATAAACCACATGCTAAAATTTACATACCTACCACAGCAGGATAAAGATTAAGGGTGTAAATTTCAACCCTTAATTACCATAGTCCTGACTAATTTGGTGCAATCTGGGAAAGGAGGTCAAATAATTGTGAATATTATAGAAGCCATATTTTACAATTCTGTTATACACACAAAGTTGATCACAGTAGGTTGTAGAAAAGTATTTCTGACATCATACATCCACCTGCAAATGAGATGAAATTTTAAGACATATTTTGTCTTTGAACACTCTGACACTGGACCACAATGCTGAAATTACAAGTTTTCAATACAATCCCCAAGTACGTACTGTATATGAGTTTATTTTGGTGTGTGATTTACTTCATATTGCTTAAAAATATTACTCAATCACCTTAAAATTATGCATATGAGTATAAAATGCAAGACATTTAAGATCTGCTGTAATCTGCAGTGGTGTAAGGAAGTGAAATCTAATTGATATGTACTGACAGTTCAGATTAACCTACTGCCTCTGTCATCTAGGTAGAGAGAAACTAGCACACAGGTATAGGGAGAGGCAGAGCTCTGGCAAGTTAGGGAACAGTAAACAAATTAAAGTACAGAGAATCAGGCCAGGACCTACAAATAGGTCATTTGTAGGGGGTGTGTGGTGGGATAGGGCCTTGGCAGAAAGTGAAGACATGGATAAAAGTATAAAGTAAAAATTAAATATTTATAAAAAAATGAATGGAGGATTGTCAAGAGGAAAAGACAAAACATTGAGTAAAGTGGAGATTGGAGCTATGGCTGAACACAGCATTCAACCTGGGGAATTGGTTGCAACTCCAGAAAACCAGCTTATGTGTCATAAAATTAATAAACATAGATTGCACCTTCAGGGACACCACAAAAAAACAGCCAACAACTGGTAACATAAAGAGTAGGCTACTCTCTGCCTAAGTACATCATGGAAACCTCATAGTCCTCTAAAGAACATCTAACACCTGTTAAACATACTCCCTGAATTTGGTTCTCAGCCTGGCCTGCTAAAACCAGCACACAATGCCCATTTCCAGAACACAGCCAAGTGCCGTTACGACAACCCTCTCACCTTTCTTCTTTCACATACACTCCTTAATTATATTTTCTGTTTCTACTTATTTCTGTTCTTTGATTTTTATATCCTTTGATATTCAAGACAATGCTCCCTTTGGGTGCATGCTTTTCTTGCCTGTTTACCTTTATCTCTTACCAGTCCAACAGCCCCCTGACTCTCCTTTATTCTCTTATCTTACATCTCCTCTCTCATTTTAATTTTAATTTTATTTTTAAATATTTTTCATTTTTACTTCATCAACTGTTACTAGTACTTCTCCTTTCACCTTTCCTAAAGGCCTCCCCGAAAGTCGACTATTTTTTCACTCCCCTTCTGTTGACTCCACTTACACCTGGAACATCTAATGTTCCTAACATTCTCTGCACTCTTACTTTCCCTCTTCCCACTGGCTCAGCCAGTGCTATACCCTGGTCCACCATGTCCTTATATCAGCATCATATTTGCTGTGCATCGCTTATTCAACTACAATGATGATGGTGAAAGCATTCCTCTAAACTGTCAATTCACATCTACCACAGTCCATGACATCACACCCCAAAAGGACAGGTATTTTCACAACAGCCACCCCCACACCAAGAATCTGACATATCAAATGATATATTTTCATAAATCTCAAGAGTGTAAATGAGGAATATATAAGAATGTCACACGTACCTTAGCAACACAAATGACAATACAGGCCACAATATCCATACAATCTATTATAAGAAACGGCTATACTGTTAATACATTCAAATATATTTCTGAATTTTCTAAAAATCAAAAGAGCAAGGTAGAGACTACAGACATGAAGAACAACTCACAGACACAGGGTCTACAGATACAGCTGATAAAAATAGGCACAACATACTTAATATCATACATCCTCCGTGCAATGAGTAATATATATATATAAACAGACAAGATGTATTCCAACTTATTGCAAACCTTATGCCATATATAAGTTACTCCAACACATTTTGGCTAATATATGTAGCAACCTTCAGGGAGTACACACAAAGACCATGTTTATTTAGAAATATATAACACTGTCAAGACTAGGCAAAATGCACATTTCACGGTTAATTTCAGTGTGTTCATATGAAACAGATGTTGACATAAAAGATAAGAGCAAACAAATACTACATTTTTAAAAATAAATCTTGTGTTCAAGCATATTCTTTTCAGTATGAGTTAAAAGTTCTGTATACTGCAGCAAAGTTGTGTATGCATTACATGAACACTCTGTACTAAGTACAGACCAAAAGATGTATGAAAAAGTATTTACTAATTGTATCCTGTCATCGTTCATATAATCCTGTACTTCATATGAACACATCATAATTTACTTTGAAATGTACATTTTACCTTAAACTTTGACAATGTTATTTATTTTTAACTAAATATGATCATTGTGTGTACTCCCTGAAGATGGCTACATACCAGTATGTTAGTCAAATACAATGGAGTATCTTATATATGGTATAAAGTGTGCAATAAGGTGGAATAAATCTTATCTGTATAAGGCAAAACATTTTTCTACAGCACCAAGTGAAGGAAACTGATGCAGAGATAGAGGCAACATATTACGTTTTACTTTCAAGATAAAGCTTCAGAATAGCAATTCTACACAAGAATACTGTTACTGTAAAGAATGTTACCTTAAACCCAAAACTCTTCATTCATGTTCATCTTTCAGCATGAAATTCATAACAAAAGTCACACTCAACAGTGTAGGCCACATTATAGTAGATTTCTTTGGCAACAAACATATCTTATTTTTAGCCTACAGCATTATAAATAGGCCTAATGATGGATTAGTTAATTAATCTGAAACATGCAGCCTATGCATCTGATTAAGGATATAAATTGTGTTCGACTGAAAATTTTATTGTTTTTTCTTGATATAGCATTGTTTCTTGCAACAACAAAAACTGCCAATTTTTATACTGGTTAAAAGACTGCTATAAACTGCTCCAAGGGAACAGTAAAATGAAATGGTGAAATGAGAAAAGCCATTTCACGCATTCCCTGCCAGGTTGTTATGTGTAGTGCAGTTCTTCCCAGACAGCCACTTTACCCAAACTATTTCCACACTTTAGAGAATGCAGATATTTTTGGCAATCTACCATCAAGACAATACAGCTACACATGCCTCACAGTATGCGAAATATTCAAACAGAAATGTTATGAAAAAATTATTACGGCATGGAGTGCATTAGTAACCAAAGGCTCCAGGCCAAAATGAAGGGATACAAAAAGACAATCTCAAAAATACCTGAGAAGAGCAGAACATGTGTTTTAAGAATACTGTACTGTAAACATGACATTAGTTCTTTGATCTTTTAGGATGATATCCAATATTGACTAACTACCAATCAGCACTACCTAACAACCCAGAAGAACAAAGACCTCATTTACACCATGGTAAAGACCTGAAATCATGTACATTAACATTAAACATATGTGCACAAACTACCTTACACTGCTTTAACTTTGTCCTGCTTGTGGTCCATTTTACACAGCATGCAGAAACAGAAGCAAAAAACTACAGCTGAGCAAGTTAAGAATCTTACGAGAAGGTTGCTGCTGGACTTCACTGTGGTGGACCATTGCTGTCACCTGGAGTCTGTCCCCACCACACATCACCGTTGATGCTCCAGTGTCACTCACTGCCCTTCCTGAGTGGTAATGTAGAGCATGGGTTTGGCTTGTGTTAGTTGGATATCATGCAGTTGAATATTCACACAACAAATCATAGTCAAGCACTGACAATGGTGACTCCAGCATGTTTCTCTAGTTACATGTTTACTGACAGAACCTTAGTCATTGTACTTATTACCTAGGAGTTGGACAACAGGGATTAAATTCCAAACAGGAGCAGAAATTGCTCTCCCCACTACCAAAATTCAAATAACAGCATTTTTAGTAGATGTGATGAAAGGTAAGGAACAGTAACACCATGGTGAAATTGGATAGTGGAGCAAAAATTCTTCTTAAAAATATTCACCTTCAATTAGTAACTAGCAGAGAGGATGAAAATGTACAAACACTGTGGTCAAAACTTGTAATAGAAACTATAATGGTGTAAATAGTGTAAATTTAAGTAGCACTGAACATTCCCTGGTTATTCCTTAAAATAAAACAATTTAAATATGTGCATTAGATTAGGAGTTTTAATTTTTTATGAGAAGTTGCTTTTTCTTAGAACTTTTCATGAAGATTATTTTGACTAATTTAGAATAATGAAGTGTCAAAGGTCAAACATACATTTGTAACCTGATATAACCTAACTTTTCAAAGGAGTTTTACATACACCCAGCAAGGAAAGTGATAAATGACTCCACAAGCAACATGAATGATTTGTAACCGGCTAGCTAGTCTTGAAGTGTCAAGTGAGGGATGAAAAGTTTGCAGAGTAGCTTTAGAAAGCCTAGCCATGGCCCATTTGTTTGGAATTTTTTTTTGCAAAGCCTATACATATAATCAACAGTGCATTTAGTTACATCTAGAATCAAACAAAACAAGATGGCAATGTGTGTTATGTACCACAGTTCTGGCATGTTTACTTTATTTTGTGTAATTATACAAAAAAAAATTTAAGTTTTAATAAAATATCAGTTGTAGCAGCATATTCAATTATATTTCAATTAAATATTTGTTTATATACTTGTAGACCTGTAAGGTCAAGTGGGAGGAAGTTCTGTTTAATTACTGTCAACAATAAGAAAGGTAATCTGCATTTACGTTTGAAAGATTACTGTGGACTGTGCATACTCAGACATGTACACCTAGCATTCCTTTTGACTAATTATATTGAAAGTCAGAATAATTATTCAGAAAGTGTGCTGGTCATAAACTAAATGTTTCACTCTTCCCTAAAACTTCAGTGCAAAACATTTTTTCTCTGACAGATATTTAGTACATTTCATATCAGATGTGCACAGCCATGCATTGAAGTCTTCATTAGTCTTGTCTGACCCAATGAAAATTTATATGGCTTGTCAGATTTCAGTAAAACTTTTCACTGTCAATTTTCACAGAAATATGTTCAACAGTTCTTGAGTCTTTTCATATGCAAAGACAGAGGGACAAAGAAATTTTTACATGGATCTGCAGGACTGCCAAAAACTGTAGTATAATCACCTTAACTCAGTACATCAATAACATACATTAATTAGAAGTGGTAAGGTACCTAGTGAACTAACTGTACAAATTTAAAGGCACTGGAATTCATAAATATTTCAGAAAATGTCAGTTAAGTATGCTAAGAGACTATACTGAAAAAAGTCACACATCTCTATGTAAGTCATAAGCTTTGGTAAGAGTCACACGGATTTATGTTACAATTACTGTACACCTGCATTCAGTGCTGTGAATGGAATATGAACCGTGCCTCTAAAATTTTAAAACACCAATTCTTTTTAACATTTAGTAGCAATCCATAGAAAATCTTTTAGACTGCATGTTAGTGACTGACCTCTACCTTGAAGATGGAAGCAGCAGACTGTTCTGAAATGCCGGTACCTACCATACAAATTATATTTACTCATATTCGAGAAGACTGTAAACATCCAAGTGTATGAATATTCAAATCTAGAGTCACATATTGCTTACCTATGCTTGACTGAGATGGAGAAGAGTTAACACCTGATGACAGTGGTCCATCACCTATGTCAAAAGACTCTTTCTCTCCTCCATCATTTCTGCAATGTGTATGTAATGTAACTTCATCCACTTCAATCACAATGGTGCTGTTACACGAGGGACAAGTTATAACATCTTCTTCCACCCCTGAAAGCACGAGCATTTTAATAAAAGACAAAATGTGCTAAACAAGCAATGGAAAAGGCAGAGAGTGCTCCCTTCAACTTTGATTATACAGATGCTAATGAATTAACATTACTCTCACTACATTTCCTACTCCTACAAATTTTCTCATCCTTCCTGCTGCATACCTGTAGGAGGCAGTTTTTGAGAGAACTGAGTTGAACATTTCATGCATCGAAACTGAAGCTGATTCAAAGCTGTCAGTGGTCTTGCATCCAGTACCTTGCCCAGAGTCTGCACAAGCTTCTGCAAGTATCACATAATAAGTCAGTATAATGCCATCACAAAATATACAATTATATTCATGGAAGAATAAATTTAATAATAATAAAACAATTATTTGTTACTGGAATAACATTGCACCTTTCATTCCCACTTTCCTCTATGAAGAAAACTTACTATAACATTTGTTTCAATTAATGTTACACAGCATCTGTCAGCACAATCTTTTTTATTCTTAAGCAAGGCTACATGTTTCAACTAAAAGTTAGTCATCTTCAGGCCCTTACAACATTTTCGTTACCAGATGCTTTGCCCACTTTGGGATCCCATAGTGTTTATAATTGTGGAATACATCTACTTAAAACTTTCTAAAAAGGTTTTGACTTTGTTTATAAAGCGTGTTATTTACAGATTGTGTGTCATATTACGGCTGACAACGGAACTCACAGTTGAATATCCGATGATCATCAACACACTGTTATGGAAGAATTTTTAAATATTTTAATGTTTCGACACAATCTGTAAACAACACACTTTATAAACAAAATCAAAACCTTTTTAGAAAGTTTTAACTAGATGTATTCCACAATTGTAAACACTATGGGATCCCAAAGTGGGCAAAGCATCTGGTAACAAAAATATTGTAAGGGCCTGA
>Ga0123354_10002232_pt1 | contig 25251 bp, 17 predicted proteins | sample TergutLab28metaG_2_FD_97872 | JGI IMG/M metagenome (GOLD analysis project Ga0123354, IMG submission 97872) | Labiotermes labralis P4 segment gut microbial communities from Petit-Saut dam, French Guiana - Lab288 P4 | ecosystem: Host-associated > Arthropoda: Insects > Digestive system > Gut ...
CTTTTTTTTTTTTTCTTTTTGTGTTTTGTGTTTTGGGGCAAAAAAAAAACCCCGGGCCCTCTGGGGGGCTTTGTGGGGGGGGGGGGGGGGGGGGTGCAAAAGGTTGGTCGAGCAAGGGGTAAACTGACGCGGCCCTCGTGTGATCCGAATATTGAATCATGGTGACAATGCTTCTTTTTTTTCTAACAGCCAAACTAGAGGCTGTTGTTGTCGCTCACAATATAACTTAAATGAATCGAAATGAGAGAAGTTGAATTAACAGCGAGGCAGGTGAGAGTTGTGTGAGGCGTGACCATCTGAAGATAGAACTTTTTTGTAGAGTTTAATGAAACTGTGTGTGTTGGCCTGAGGTCTCTGACATGCTGTGGTGGACGGACGAAGCAAAATATCTACATCGTGTTTCAGAGATATTGCGCGTCATTTAACACAGAGTACCACATAATTTAAGATTCAAAATGTCAGGTAGTAGTAAAACATTTAAGTTGTACGTTTCCACGCCAAGAATAAATATAGGGAGAACGGAGGTTTAACTCCACCCTTTCTTAACCCAGGCCCTAGATGGAGATGATTAGTCAGCTTTACGCTCCGACCGCATTACCCCATGAAAGAAATGCTGCAACCGTTGAAAAAGAAGCTGGATTGGCTCAAGAAACGGTACGGATATTTCGGAGAAGAGAATTTATTTTCCCTCTACCGGGATTCAAACCCCGAATCTTCCAGCCCGTAGCCCAATGAACTACACCGACAGGACCGTCCCAGTTCCCTACGTTTCCTCTTAATTCTCACAATAAACAGTTATTGATATTCTGAACAGCAGTTTCAGACTTGTCACTGTGCTGAACATTTTTCATTCAGCTCAGTGCTGTTGGTCTCAGAGTGAAACATCATTTTCCTTCTTAAAATGAGACGTAAGATTTATATGAAAATGCTTACTGGCGTTGATAATAAACAAGGTAAGGTACAGATTTCATTATTTTCAATCAAATACTTGAAACTGAGACAAAAAGATGTGAAGACATTTCGTGGTCCTGCCATTCCGTGTATTACTGAATGCCCCCTGTGGTGTTTGACTTCACCTTTCATTGCGTGTCTGGGTGCACTGTACAGACGTGAATGCATTTAAGGTTACTACAATTTAAAAACCCCTCCGTCCTTGGCAGTAGTTAAAGGTAAGTTTCTCCCTAGAACAGGCAACGAGGGCACAGAGGGGGAGTAGGTTTATAGCTCATCCCTCTCTTTAACTGCGGCACTAGATAGGGTGGGTGGTCAACGCCACGCCCCGGCCGCTCTACCCCCGGGAAATACCCGGTACACACTGTATAAGAGACTGGGTGGGCCCCAGGGCAGTTCTGGACGGCTGTGGAAAACCTTGCCACCACTGGAATTCGATCCCTGGACTGTCATGCCAATAGCGAGCTGGACAGTAGTTGGAAACCCCAGCGTTCAGGGAGGGTTAATCCCTAGTGGTAGAAAAAGTGTGCCCTCCGTTGGGAACGTCGAAACAGTTTAAACGACGTTCCAAATTTTGAACTAGTTTCGTCTGAACTTTTGTTTCTTTTTGGTTTGTAAGGACAATAGAATTTCCTTTTGAATAACTTTTCTTGAAATCCAATTTCTTTCCTTCGGTGCGGTGTTTTGTATTCAGAATGCATTTATCTGCATTTACAAATAAGTAGAAGTGTTTGCTCCCTCCCTGCAGAGTGATTACAGCAAGGCTTCTTTTATACTGGTCCCACGTGCATTGTCACTGGCAGGTGTTTGGATAAGAGAACTGAGTCACTGCCAATATTAAATACTGCCTTCCTGTGGGACGTGAAGCTCTTTATTCTAGTGGAAAGGTACCAGCTTTTCGTAGTGTATAGCCAATACACCTGCTTTTTATCGTGAATTTGACGCTTGCCTCATTTAGCCGAGTCAGCCCTTTCTGAACACAAGATATTATGCATCATTTCCTTTCTCTCTATTATTAGTCGAGTCTCAAATACTTTTTTTTTGGATGCGACTAGTAACTGCAGGTTTATGTCACTGCACATCCAATATATTTCTAATGACTACAGTTTTTCTAATGGTGTCATTGGGATTTTTCATTGACATAATCCTGCCGATCGCACTATGGCACTGGGGTCGACTCAGCCTCTAACAGAAATGAGAACCAGGAGTATTTCCTGAGAATAAAAGCGGCCGGTGCGTAAGGCTTGACAACCTTACCACCATCCTGGACCATTGTTACGTAATCTGGGAACCTTAACTTCCTGAAACCCTCTTGGCACCTCGGGCCTGTAATGGGACTGATTTACCTTTACGGCTTTTCTGTACTATTTACTATGTTTTGAAAGGTAATCGTCTAATCCACGGTATTTGTATTCTGTCAGCCCCAAGTACTGTACAAACAGTCTCCTTATTGCTCTCCCCTCCAATTCAGTCCTGGTTTCTTCACCTGGTTTTCCCATGTAAATTTGGTTTGTATTTTAAGGTACCTAAATTGCTCTGTCCAGCCACTCTGCTGACAGTAAGTACCTTCCTGAATGATATTTCTTTGTTGATTGTGGTGGATTACTGTTCAGCTCTGCATTTCTAGCTGCTCTCTACACATGTTACCTGCTGTAGGTGTCTGCTGTTTTACTAGCAGAAACTCGTATTTGTAAACCTCCCTTTACATTATTTGTAAGTGTGATTCTTATGTTAACCAAGTTGTACCATTACTATTAAGCGGGATAGATGTGTGAATTAACAATAGTGTTTATTCTTATCCAGAAAAAGCACATTTTTCAACACAAACAAATACAATTTACTTACTTACTTACTTACTTACTCCATGGTGCAGAGATCCTCTTGAGAAGCTAACTGGTTTGCAGCTAGTCAAGAAATTCCCCGCATTTCACGGAACCCGAAGGTTCATTACCGCTCTCACAAGCGTCCGCCACCTATCTCTATCCTGGGCCCGCCCAACCCAGTCCATATACCCACATCCTACCTCCTGGAGATCCATCCTAATATTATCCACCCATCTACGCCTAGGTCTCCCCAGTGGTCTCTTTCCCTCCGGCTTCCCCACCAAGACCCTATACATCCCCCTCTTCTCACCCATATGCGCCACATGCCCTGCCCATCTCATTCTTCTCGATTTTATCACCCGCACAATATTGGGTGAGGAGTACAGATCACTTAACTCCTCGTTATGCAGTCTCCATGTCTCCATAAATAAACAGCGCATAAATTTTCAAAATTCATCCAGTGTTCTACGTCGGCTTTGCTAGGGAAACGGTTAAATGGCTTTCTCATTTCAAATGCCTCAGCGGGCAACACGACACTGCTTGTCACCCGCGAGCTACAGGTTGAAACAGTCTGCTCAAATATGTGACAGGCTTCTCTAAAGCAATTTTTGGACGGGTTTGACTGAAACGGTTTTAAATGGTTTTGTCTGATTAGTGTGATTTCGCATTAACCACTTTGTGCTGCATAGTGTATGATGGCTGGCACTGTGGAGGGCTGGGCCCTGTTAACTTCGCTGTTTCATCAAGAACATGCGTCAGACTTCAAGTACCTTGCTTTGTTAATCGGCCTCTGGGTTACTGCTTCTTTTAATCTTACATCACATTGAATGGCTGATCAATTACAGACGAAGACTGACGTTTGGTCAGGCGGCATAGATTATCTTATATCTTCAATCTCCGTGCCATTCCTTAACAAAATCTTAAGTCCAATGATCTGTCTTGATAACCGAATCCATGATATAAGGCTACATAAGTAAGCTTGGAATCTCCCTGTGAATTTATGTCAAAGATCAAACTATCAAGTGCAGAGATTGGGAAATCCGATGAAACATGACACGTCCCATACTTGGTCCACGTGGATGATCACCGCTGATATTAACTCCACCGAGCAGAGTCCTTCTTCAGAAGCCCTAGTAGTTTAGAAATTTACAGTCTCTTATGGAATCCAGAGGTTCATTACCGTGTTTACAAAAGCCCACCACTGCTCCTGATACTCAGACAAATGCATCCAGTCCACAGTATGCCACTCCACTTCTGTGAGTTTAATGTTAATATTATCCTCCCATCTCTGTCCAGCTTTTTCTTTCAGACTTACCGACCAAATGTGTGCATGCATAAACTAACCTCTCCCCCATGTGCCACGTGTTCTGCCTGTCTCATTTTCTGTGACTTGTTCATCGTAATGTCGTTGATGCAAGGCACAAATAATGGTGCTCCTCTCTATGCAAAACTGGGAGCGGGGCGTCATATGCGTTTTGCCTTGTTATGGGCGTTAAAGAGGCTATCCTGAGGCCATGTTCAAAGGTACGAAGAATCGTTTCCCTCCTCGTCCACCTCGAAATGCTATCTTCCCACTCCAGTCGGGTCTAGTCCTCCTGGTCGCACGAAGCTGATGCATTCACTGTATCATACCTCCGCATGGCATCATTTCGTCGTTACGTCAGGGGTAAAATAATAATACGTTTTGCACAGTACTTCCGGTGCCTCGAATTTACGTCACTAAACAAAAGGAATATATAAGGCAAGTGTGGAACTATGCACTTTTCTTTCAGAATTGCCAACATTGAGGATTACACCTAAGTCAACTTTTATATAAACCTAAATACTTAATCCGCAGTTTTTAATTTGTGGTAGAATGTGTCAAACTTATTGGTTTACGCTAATTTATAATTTTGCTTCTTAGTAACAAGCCTCATACCTATTTACGACATAAATTATTATGGGAATAAACAGCTTCGCTATGCGACGCCTCACAAACTCTTCTGTTCGATTGTGGTTCATTTTGTTGCACTATCAGTAGACCAGATTAAACATGTTCAAATGTTACATCGACTCGCGAATTGGAAGAGTTTTGGAACGAAGTGGTCGTGGCCTAATCAAGGTGCTGTCCAAGTATTTGTCTGAAGGTAATGAGTAAAATCACGGAAAACTTATCTCATGATAGCTGGTGCTCCGAGCAAGGTTCGAATGTGGCATCTCCAGCGTACAGGTCCAGACGGTTACATCTACAGGCTAGGATCTTTGTTCCTGCTTGTATCTAACGCATCTCTTTACCTGTAAGGATATTCCTCGTTACACTGAGGCCAAGAAAAGAGTTCCCACGGATCGATCCCCTCCACACACCCTCGAGTCCATAATTTAACTCCTCAAGTAAAGTTGTCTTTGGGCTCAATTAAGCACCACGCCACGAAGGAATGTGGGGGACTGGAGGCACGGCCCCACGCTTTCTTAAGAGGCAAAAGACGGAGGTGGGCTGTAAAACTCACACATCCAAACACTTTACCTCCGGGGAATAAGTTTCTGGTACCCACTGAAGAGGAGACTTGGGAGAAGATCAAAACCTCTTGTTCCCGGGAATCGAACTAAAAATCCTCGATCGTCCAGCCCGTAGCCTAGCAGCTGTGTTGAGGTACCTCCTTCCAGGATACTTCCTTCCATTCGTCGTTTAGCCGCTATGTTAACAAGAACGTTGATTTTGGTAACCTCAGCTAGACAAAAATGCTGTGGGTTTGTTGCAGTGCCAGAAGGGACTGAAGGGAGATATAACAGTAAGCATGTACCAAACCTCCATCATTGTATTTCCCGCCATTCATGGGCATTCTTTAAGCAACACGGGTATAGCAGGATTACATCCACGAAGTTACCGTCATTTTGCACGACAGCTTCCTATCGCAGCCAACACACTGCAGCTATTTCCGTAAGCAGAAGAACACCGCCATCTCCACCTGTCTGATCGCAGAAACACAGTGATATATGCGCACACTACTTCGCGCAACCTCCCGAATTGTAACATCAGCCTAGGTTCGCTAAAGTAACCTGCGCCTGAAGTTGGAGACTTTGTGGAATTACTCCTGCTATATATACCTTATTGCGCCACTGCGTATAAGAAACACGTATGTCCGTGTCACAAAACACTTTGCCAACACTACTTACTTCTTTCAGGCCGTGCCCTGGTTACTGATTGCAAACAGAGCGCATTGTTTTCTGGTGATATTACTGGACAGTGTCTGTCACATAATTTGGTCACGCCTATGGCTTATGATAATAATGAACAAGGGGCTGAAATCTACAACACAAGAATGTCAGACAAAGGTCCACTTTGACACTTGTCGCTATCAGTGTCTTGTTACGATAATGATATACCTGTCAGACCGGTTACGTATGCAAATCACAAGTACTTGGTCAGTGATGCTAAATGGGTGACTTGGCACCGGTCGAAGTGTGTTCGAAATTTCCGCAGCTATTTTTTATGGTGTAAGAGCCCCCCAGTGGGCCAGGGCCTCATCATTGTCGAGGCTTCAAGACCACACTCAGACACACCACATTCGGTAGGACTCCTCTGGACGAGTGTTCAGCCCGACGCAGAGATAACTACCTGACAACATACAACACTCACAAGAGACATCCATGCCCGCCGGCGTGATTCGAACCCGCAATCCCAAAAGACAAGCTGCCGCAGACCCACGCCTTAGACCGCGCGGCCAATGGGATCGGCAATTTCCGCAGTTTGTAACGCCAGATTCACCGTTCTGGCTAAGAGTGTTCCGTCTATCCATCAAAAGTGTAAGAATTTCCAACACAGTGTGCTCTCGAATGCAGTTAAAAAAAACCTTAATGCTTTGCTTTGAATCGGCTTAAATTATAAGCCTCTCTAACTATGTCGCATGGTTGCTTAGGTTCGTATACTCCAAGACAGAGAAACGGGTTAGATTTACCGCTCAGCAAGGGGTCCATAAACAATGCTTTCGCGCATGTGTCCCCATTGTAAATACGGGCACAATACAGTTTTGTTACTCCTGTCAGGTCGTCTAGTTTCATTAACGCATGACCTGATTTATCGGCGAGGATTCGCCAATTGTCTGCAGGTAGAAATGAAAATTTTCTGCCTGGGTGGGGGTAGGATTGGAGTAATGGCAGTTGCAAATACATAATAAATGTAATCAAAGAACGGCAACTTTCAATCTGTAGGCTAAGATCACTTGGGAGACCTAGACATAGATAGAAGGATAATAAAATTTGTCCTCGACAAACAGGCTGTGAGTGTGTGTACTTGAGGTGGCTGCTGCAAAACAGGAATCAGAAACAGGATTTTATGGACATGATGATGGACACTCGGGTTCCGTAGAAAAACGTTGTAAACCCGAATAGTTATTACCAGCGTTTCATGGTAGACGTTGCACCATGTGCTTATTCCTAGCGTTTGACGTTAAAATCTTCTGCAATGAAATTTACATTTATTATCTGTCTTTATTCGTTATTCTGACCTGTGACTACCTACTCATTGTAGGTGTAGAGGGTTATTGTTGCACCTGATCACACTCAATAGCACACACACACACACACACTCGGCAGGACTCCTCTAGACGATGGATCGGCCCGTCGCAGAGACCTCTACCTAACAACACACAACACTCACAAGAGACAGGCAGGCATCCATGCCATCGGTGGCATTCGAACCCTCAATCCCAGCAATTGAGCGGCCGCAGATCCACGCCTTTAGACCGCGCAGCCACTGGGATCGGAATATTTATTATCATGTCACAAATTATAATGCAAATGAGTCTGCGGTCACGCGGTAGGGAAATGTTCATCATCACAGTCACAAGTTACAGTGCAAGAGCTTCTGACGTCAAGCAGCGAATATAGCTCACTCGGTACAGCGACTAGGCAACCGGCTAGATAAATGACTGATCTTGGTTGGATTCCCGGCAGGAGCCAGAGATTTTTCTCTTCTGTAAACCGTTCAAACCGGCCCTAAAGCCCACCAAGCATCCTACTGAGTCCGTAAAGTCAGTTCTTTCTCCGTGGGTAAAGTGTCTGGGACGTAAAGCTGAACACTCACTCCTATTAGTACCGAGGTTAAGAACAAGTGGAGCTATACATCCACACCCTTCATATGACTATGACGTGCCCAGGGAGTTTTAACTTCTATTGCTCTCACGAAGATCTCACACCTGGACTCCAGTCTAGATTATGTAAAGTGACACGCGGTCCGTGTCGATATTTGAACTGAGTCGCAAAGCAGTGGAACCGACATGCTTCTGCTACTGAAACGTCCATGTTTCAGGTTTAGGCCACATATTTTAAGGAAATGTTAGGCAGTTTTCCTGAACTAGGCCTATGCCTACTCAAAAAAACGTGACAAATGGTACCCTATTTATTTCAGTGAGAATCGTCTTATCTTCCGAAAATGTTTTCAAGGTTTTAAGCAATTTTTAACTACATGAATATTGGACTATTTAAAGCAAAGAGAATGACACGCACATTTCTCAAATAAGAAATCCGTTTATTTTAATATTTAAAAATTCAATATTTACCGCATTCCCACGACGAAGACCAACGGCCGATAATATTTAAGAAAATAATGTGAAATCACACGAAAGCCATACACATATTCTCTGTGGGGAAAAGTCCAACTACTTCTCTTTCTCTGACATTAGCAGTTTGTTAATATATTTGTTTATAATACGGCTTCTCCATCAGAAAGATGCTTTTTTGTGGCTTCTTTTACTTCTCAGTAATACGTCACACATAATAGTATGATGACAATCAACGTTGTATCTAATAATTAATATACGTATGTCACAAAGAGTAAAGGTACAGTCGGTACGAACCTTCAGTAACCAGTTTTATACGAAGTTTTCTGATGAAGCAAGTCAAATTGCAACACAGTGCGTGTGATGCCGAAATGACAGTAATTAAAGGTAAAACTACAAAGGTATCCCATACAGCGACTGTATTTCCGAGAGTCGTTGCACAAACCGAAACCGCATAAATGAAACAAATGTTCATTTCCGTTATCGCCTTTAATTGTTACTGAAAGGTATGTAAAAGGTACAGCAATCCCACTACAGGCCGGTACAGGCCCTGAGGGTTACAGGAGGTTGAGGATCCCAGATTTCAAGACAGTTTGCACATGAAGGTGGTAAGGTTGTAAGCCATACGCACCGGCCGCCTTTACCACCCAGGAAATATTCTTGGTACTCATTTCTGTTAGAGGCTGAGTCAACCCCAGGGCCATAGGGCGGCCGGAGGGATTATGTCATTGAAAAATTCCAATAACACCAACGGGAATCGAACCCGCAACTTCCGAAAATACGCAAACTCCATAATTTCAATATCATTCAGTATACCAGTTTATGAATCTAAGTTTGTATACATACATATATGTATATATGTATGTGTGTATACACACACACACATATGTCCTGGACGAGTCATTTCAGAACTATTTTTGCCTTCACCAAAAAATAATTTAACTGACAGCAACCACATGAAATTTCTAATAAAAAATCCATGTACTTTCATTAATAATGGGAAATTACTTAATGGTCCCATAATTCACGAAACATATACATGGGCTACCAGAATTTAAACTCAAGACGAACTGGACCTTTTAACAAGAAAACTGAACTAATTATACACAGACTCCGCTCGTACCGCACAGTAAACACATTCCACCTCATTTATAACACCCGATAAGTACAGCTAAATAATCGCTGTTTGTTCTGACAGCCATTTAAAACACATAAGTAAGTGTGTGAGCAGAGGGGAGAAATTTTTAATTGTAAGGTGATGATTCATAAAGGAACCAGTGGGCCATGAAAAGTTAACTCCCTTAATGTAGACTTATTCTACTTCATGGAAGGTCGCATACACCTGCTTCATACTTAGCCTTATACAGAATGTAACCTGAATTACAGTGTGAAATTTTATATTGTTGATTAGACACCAAGTTACAAATCTTGTTTATTCTCGTCACGTGAATGGGTAAGGTTATTGAACTAGTTATCAGCTGCATACAGGAATCAAACAGAAAGTGGTTAAAATATATCTATCCTTTCCAGAAAATAGTCGCTTTCATTTGTGATATACTAAATATGGAGAAAGTCTGAGGTTTATCATACACAAGAGAAAGCAAAAACGACTATGTATGGGCATTAACTTCAAACAAACGACAGCTGATTAGGCACTATAAGTGACAGCATGCTCCCGCCAGAAGTTCCAATATAGTATCAAAACAGAATGACGTAAGATATAACAGTGCAAACAATGTACTTTACACTATTTTATTTTTGTATGCTGTCAACATCACCACTGGTTATCACATTACGCACAATAATATCACCAAGTCAGGTAAAACAGATAATCAGACATACGCCATATATTCATGCCTAGCACAGGGCGACAGGACATGCATGCTTGTGCCAGTTTTCTGAATGTTATAAAAGGAACACAGGTGCAAGACACAACCTTGTAAAAATGTTGCTTCTAAACTATAGCATTTTAACATCCGTACTGCTGGTTGTGGCTCGCAGTGAGAAAGATATCGGCAATCCAGGTAACTGACTTCAAGCATATGAATCGTTTCAGAGATATTTCTCACCTCCGCTCATGGCACTAATACAGTGCGCTCGGAAAGTCGTTGTGCACTTAGGCTACGGTAGAGTCCAGTTGAAATGTGATGGCAAACGGTGACGCACGAGAGGGGAATTTCGGAAAGTCGCTCTGCACTTATAAAAAGTGTTGGAAGTGATGTCCATGAGCGTCTATACAGGCCTGAACTTCCCCTCCCGTGCGTCACCGTATTTAGTGACCACTCAAGAAGACGTGTGTTTCACAAGGAACACAGTAGCAACAGAAACAAGAGTTATACAAAGACAGAAACAAACAAACACAAAAAAAGAGCGTTTTAAATATATTTTATATATATATATACAGGGTTATTCGAAATAATTGTCGGGGTTCGTTGTCGAGTTCGTTCCAAATGCTACAAACAGTTTGGAACGAATTCGATTATCGTGTTGATGTTTGTAGAATCACAAAGCGTGCATATAAAGAGTACCTGTAAGGTACGTAACAAAAGCTTCGAGTGTTGTTCTATTAAATAAAAAATACATATACTGCTATCTGAAGTGTATTGTGTATGACAAATTGTTAAAACCCCGACAATCATTTCGAATAACCCTGAATACATATATATATATATATAAGGACAACATATTTTCAATCCAATAATAAGTGACAAATTACAAAAATTCTTTTAAACATTCAAGTCTTCTGGTATGTGACGTCATGTCGGTGGGTAATTACTTGCCGACGTTTCGAAAGATAGTAGCCCATCTTTATAGTCAAGCAGTCACTCTTCTTTGACTGCTCGACCCTAAAGATGAAGGAACTACATCTCTCGAAACGTCGGCAACCCTTTCCCCACCGATATGACGTAACAAACCCAGAAGACTTTTTAACTCCTAGCAACACCGCTGTAAAGGCGTTTGTTTATTCAAATACTGTTATTTTCCAGACGAAGAAACTCAAATGAGAGATGAGATCTTAGAAGAGTTCGAACGCTTTGACAGCGGTCGGGCGTTCTCGGACCGGCTCTTCTCGATAATGGGACAACTGCCTTTGGCTGCGCTCTTCAACGTGTTACCTGTACATACGGGAATTGTACTGTTTGACAGGGTTGTGTGCATGACTTGCAGATCAGTGGTCGACGCTCTGCTGATATACACACGTGTCCATTCCCAAGATGATCTCCGAAACGTTTTGTATTCATTATGTACTTACCTTGGGCTACAGGGCGAGGAAGTGTGTGCCGGTGTCATTGACTTGAACATGGTAACTGAGATTTACTGTGAAGTCCTTAATGGCTTCTCTTATATGTAAAGGTAAAGGTCACATTCTCTTGGCTCTACAACTCTCTATGAGTTTTGGCCTGTTCAGCAATTCTCTTCCATTCTTCTCTATTCATAGGCATCCTAGTCCAATTCTGAATCTTCATATTTCCCAGATCCTCTCTGACATCACTCTCCTATCTTAACCTCTTTCTACCGATCCTCCTTACCGCAATTGGTCTCCACTCTCCTGCTATTTTCGCTGTCCTCTCATTATCCGTTCGTACAATATACCCAATCCATCTTATTCTCTGTGCTTTCATGTATCCAAATACATCTGCAAATTCGATTAGCAAATCTATTTCCTCGTCAGTTCTTATTCTCCAAATCCCATCTTCACTTTTTCTATGAGGCTGTATCTCTTCCTTATTACTTTCCTTTCAAACACTCTTTAATTGTTGTCCACGTATGCCTTTAGGTACCCATGTTTCGCACCCATACGTGACCAGAGGTCATATCAGACTTTATGGATGCGCTTTAGAGAGCAGGACTAGCCAACTTCAACCAACAGGAAGGCCACATAATTCGTTAAGTACTCGCTTGAGGACCGCATGTATGTATACATATATCGTAAGGGGGGGGGGATAGAATTAACTAGAAGGTCGTTATTTACAAACAATAAGTTGCGCTAAAAGTATGGTTAAATGACAAGGGAACTTGGTAAAACACAAAAAAATGATAGGTTTACTCTTTGCTGCTTTCAAAGTGATGAGTTACAGTTCGTGAACATTTTCTCTGCTACTAAATTTGTCAAGTTATGCTCCGTAGAGCTATTTTATTATATTATGTTTGTTAAATTGTATTACTGAAAATATTCTGGTGACAGAGGGCCGCAAATACTTTCCTCGGGGGCCCCATGTTGGCTAGCCCTGTTTTAGAACTTGTTAGTAATTTACTAAACATCATAAAGGTAAATGTGTCTCCGTAAAATTCTGTGACTGGCACGGAGGTGGGCGTAGAAGTATAGCTCCACTTATGCTTCACTTCGGCGCTAGATGGGACGGATGGTCCACATCACGGCCTCGCCGCCTTACCCCCGAGAAGAGGCCCAATTATCCATTTTAGAGCAGACTGGGTAGGCCCCAAGGCGGGCCTGAACGGGTAAGGAGAAAATGAAACGTCGTGCACCGCCAGGGTACGAACCCCGGACCTTCCAGCGCGTAGCCCAAACCCTACGCCAACTACGCTACCTCGGCCCCGCGTTTCTTGTAGAGTAAAACAGAACTATGTCCTACTTCAGACTGTTGCAAAAATTGTGTCAGAAATGAAGTCAATTATCCCTCTACCCACCATGAAGACATAAGGTGGAGTGGAATTATAGATCCACTCTTTCTTAACCTCGGCTCCTGACGGAGGTAAGTTACCAGACTCACGCATAAAATGCCTAAACATAAAACCAATCAGATCTGGAATATAATTCTAGCAGAATATAAAAATCATAAAGTTGACTCAATAAACTATTATGGAATAACCTCAACCATTCAAAGACATTTCAAAATGTCCGATGTTGCTTGTAACAAGTTTTTATATTCTACAGGACACAGTGGCTTACATTATTAACAACACAGAAGGGCTCACTTCCAGCCAAATCTGTGGCATTACACTTCAAGGTAATGGCTGTTCAAGAAATCAGTCGAGTTTGCAGTGGAGTGTTGATGTTCATCCTGGGCCAAAACCAGAAATAAACACAACAAACAGCAGTGAAGCAAATGTAAGAGCAAGCACATATGCAACATTCATTGTTGCATTTCACTTTCATAAGTTGTTGCTTCCAACTGAGTTCAAAGTGCAAACCATTTAATATGGCAACAGACAATAACACCATCAATGTTAAAATACAAGATAGATTGCTTACAAGCATAATAACGCTAGGGAAATGAGAAAATGTTGCATGGAATTTAATGTCCCTCTATATGCCATGAAGACATATAGGGATGTGAAGCAATAGCTCCACTCTGTCTCAACCTTGGCACTACTTTGCAAGAAAGCACAAGCTAATTGAGAATTACATATTCTTTCTGTGTCTTGAAATTTAAAAAAAATAAGACAAAGCCATTTTACGCCCATATCAAGTTTTAACCAAGCCTAGCACTGGTGTCACTTTTGTCAAGTACCTGAGCAAGGAAGCTCTATCACAAAGCCTGCACCTGCCGGGACACTCTGTGACAGCTGCTGTGTTCAAGGTCATGATAAATTGGACATTCTGCAGTAAATACATTCTGTGATATCTAGTATACATGATAAAATTTCAAGCATTGATCAGCTAGCATCAGGACACATTACTTTTAAACAGTGAAACGAACCTCTGCATCATACACCTTTTTGTGACAGGATACCTACAACTTTGAGGTCCAGTTCCAAAGCAGTACTAACTACATGAGGTTAAAATAGTAGTATGTGGCTATAATCCACTGTAAGCCAACAACAAGCCTGGTTCCCTGGCACAGTCCTAAGCCAAGGTGCTACCTCACAAGTTTGAATAGGCATCTTGCAGTCAGTGTCATTGGTGTTCATTTGCATGACCTCCCAGAGGATGCATACTTCAGAGAAATGTCAAAATAATACTTTACCTTAAAATATCCATGGATATTATGCTAGTTAATGAATAATTATGCTTTATAATAATACAGAAATTAAGAAAACAGCACGACAAACATGAGCTATTTATCTGAACACATTTTCAGGCTGCAGATATGCTGACTATTGTACAAATATCAGACATCCACCATGACCCAATATACTTAGCAGGAGGAAATGCAGAATGTGGTGAACCAATGTGCTGTAGAAATACTCAAGGCAACCCAAAAAACCCTGCAGCAGCAGCCGGTTACTGGGGTGATTACAGAAATTGTGATACACCGTGGAATGTTTTTGTAGATACACTGCAGCAAGTTAAGAAATCTCATCAGGTAAAGAAACATTCTTTGTAGTACAAGATTGTCTGGAATTGGATTTTCAGAGGCAGGAAGATACAGTTGCTAATATAAAGGTTACTTAATAATGTGACAGGAAGGCTTACTGACATAAGTTTTAACATCAGGGCCTGAAATAAGACTAAATTACATGTATTAATTAAAACCACAGGAGATGAAACATTAGTAGTTTGAACTACGACAACGTATTTTTATCTGTCACAATGCAGAATATTCAATAGTACTGCATTTTGTTTGATCATCATAACTTTCTTCAGTGAGAATTAAAACAGAATGGAGACTGGAGGATATATTTGCCTTCCAGTTCATACTGTTATCATCTCAGTTATGACACTGTGTAGTCTGGTGGGTGGGTCACTAACATTGATATTGTGCTCTCTGGTTATAACATCATATAAAGTGGCAAGTAGGTGAAAATGTTTTGGAGGAAAATACAGCCTGTGTCTTTAGGGTCTTGAAAATAGAAAAATGGTTTGAATTCCAGAGAAGATTTGAGCACTGTTGTTGCAGCATTCTCCTACACAAAAAATCAGAATGAGAGTTGAAAATAATATAAATGTTAATGGAATTAATTTTCACAGTCAAAAACAATTCAGCAACAACACCCAACAATGTGAAGAAAGCAATGTCTTTACTCCTTTTATTTTTACAGAGAATTGATTATATCTACATGACTGGAGATATTATAGACCATGGAGTATGGAACACAAGCATTCAAAAAAACTCTGATGTAATAACAAAAGTTCTACAACGAATGAATGAAGAATTTCCAGATACACCCGTGTATCCAATTCTGGGAAACCACGAGCCAAGTCCATTAAATGTGTGAGTACATTTCCTATTAATGGACTGAGATTTTAAGTAACTAATTAAATGTAAAAAATAAAGAAAAGTACAGATTCCTGTCTTCTGTGACAGGACAACATGCACACTGGTTATCACATATTCCATGTTTTATGCTTTTTGTTTTAATGCCCCCCCTTGCCAATGTAAAATGCTTCTTAATTTATGCTCTCTCACTTTCAGTTTAACACCCTCTGGCTGGCTGTGCTTTATCACATTAATCCTTACACATTCCATTATTTCCAAAGGGAATATAATTTTTTATTGAGGCCCAAATATTCAGTAACACAACTACGGCATAAAACAAGGGCTTGCTCTGTAGGTAGCAATGGTCTGAAGGAGCATACTGCATTCATAAAACTCACCCACACTGGCTTGCTATTGCCCTCTGTGCCTCTCTTAAACAATACTTAATTCTTTATACACAGCATGCTCTTCTTGGACTACCCTGAAGAATAGGAAATTATGCTCCTCTGAAAAGTCGGTATTTATACACCAATGTGTAAGGTGTCATATCCCTGAAGATGGCAATCTTTATAAGCACTGCTGTAACAATCTAAAATGTTATGATGAAGGAGGTGATGCGCAAGGTAATTCATTCTTTCAAATAAAATTGCTATGCTAAGTGACTCTAACTGAGAAAATAACTTACTCTTTAGCAAGCTTCGTATGGAACATCCCCATTGGTGTAACATTCATAATGTATATCAGTGTTTCCACCATACACAGCACACTCTTTGTGATCACTTATTGTGTGGCTACTAGTTTTGACTTCCAGTGTAGGTCATCATCAGGCCAATTATACAAGAACATGAACGTAAACATCTCCTACGTTACAGTACTTAGTTCCTGTTTACATTCGTGTTCTTGTATAATTGGCCTGATGATGACCTATACTCAAGGTCAAAATTAGCAGCCAGAAAATAAACAATCACAAAGAGTGTGTTTTGTGTGATAGTAAACATTGATACACATTATGACTCCTCAGTAATTGCAAACAAAGCTGCAAAATGTCTGACATCAAAGCTCCCCATGGGTCTCCATCCTAAGCCAGTCCAGTAAACAGACCATATTCAATATATCTCTAATCAAGATTACCTTTAATGTTATCAAACTATTTTGGTGTCAGTCTTCCAACGTATAACTTTCAGGAAAGTTTTTTCTCCAAAATTCTGCATAGTTTCTTGAATATGAAATCAAAGCCATATGTTCAGCTCAATGTGTGCTTCTCATTTTGTATACCAGAACTATTTTGATTTCTTGTTCTTGTAACATAATCATCCATTGCCTACTTCATTAATCTACCTTAAGTTTGAATATCTTCTGTGGCATTTTTTTTTAAATATTTGTAATTTATTTTCTCCCAACTACAACAATAATAGGTAAAATTATTTAAATGCCCTACAACATGAAATTCAGTTGTTTTTAATAAATTTCAACAATATATTATGAAAATTTTAAGATATTTATTGCAATACTCTCTTACTGCTAAATTGCAGTGTGGTTAAAATTAATCAAGAGGACTCAGAACACACAAAAATATAATCCACCACCAAGAACATCAAAATTTGTGAACTTTATATTCAGGTGTCTAGTAAGTTATATCTTGATTTCTTGGTGAATTCCCTGATACTGACACTGTAAAAGGTGTGTTTTGAAGTGTCTTTCTGTAGCTGAAGATCTGTAAGTGAGCTGCTTTTGCTTCACTACTTCATAATTCCACACACTCACTTCACTTCATGCCTATTATGCCATTTACTACTAGGTTTACAGTAATTTTAACAAAACACAATCATTCATATTATTTCAAAATAACTGCCAGTGCTGCAAACCTAGATAATCATCAAACTGAAATTAACATCTTTACATATATGTGATAGGCCTACAGTCTAGACAAAACACTGTACAAACAATGGAACTGCTTATCAGTGTGGCAACTATTTATATTTCCTTACAGATTTGCACCACATTATATTACCAATGAGAAAATTTCCACAAGATGGCTGTATGAACTCTCATCAGAACTGTGGTCTGTTTGGCTCCCACCAGAAACAAAAGAAACTATTTTACGTGGAGGATTCTACACTGTGCTGGCACGACCTGGTTTCCGGATTATAGCACTTAACAACAACGTCTGCTACTATTTCAACTGGTAAATTTATGGGAGATAGGAGCACCCAATTTCTTACATACACAATTGAGTTCCTGGTCACAAAAAGTGTACAGTTTCATTTTGGACAAACTCCATGTCATGTTAACAACATATAATAAAATCCACACATGTGGTGTATTTATGTAGCAGCAACAAACTTCTAGGGGTTTAAGGTGGGTTGATGTATATTTCGAAAAATTAGTCCACATTGTCTGCATTATCTCATCACCCATATAGAAGCTCATGAAATCTCTGTATGGATTTGAATCATTCTTGCATCTGTGTCACTGCCAGTAGAGGGATATTTAGCACTGATATTTATGGTTTGACATTGATGGTCATCTGTCAGAGGCAGGCAGATGGAAGTACCATTGATAGGTCCTCTCTGAGAGAGCGGCAGATATGACCACTACCTGTATGTCCTCTCTTTAAAAACATGGGACTGCAGGTAATGCTTTCTGCAATGGGAGGAATGAGGTTTCAGAATGTAACTGAAAATCACACATGCAAATAATGGAGGATTTTTTTAATTGTGCAAAGGAAAAACTGACAGAGTGTGATGATGATCAGGCATTTTGGCATTAATACAGCAACTATGACACCAGCAATGGCAAATGATATTTTTCAAATAAAATAAAGTCCCTGTGTAATAAATAATTACTACATCAACTTCCAGTGCTTAGTTTGAGTAGGAATTATATTTAAAAAATTGTACAACTATCCCTGTACAGGCCTGGACAGGCCCTGTGGGTTCCAGGACGTTGAGACCCCCAGATTTCAAGACAGTCAGCACATAAAAGTGGTAAGGTTGTCAGCCTTATGCACTGGCCGCCTTTATCCCCCAGGAAATATTCCTGGTACTCATTTCTGTTTGATGCCGAGTCAACCCCACAACAACAGCGCAACCAAAGGATTAATTCAATAAAAAATTCCAGTGAAACAATCGGGAATCTAATCCTTGACCTTCCGACTACTAGCACAGTGCCCCAACCAAATGCGCAACCACATGCCCTATGTAGTAATTATATACACCTATAATAAATGCATGAAAAATATGGAATGTACAATACTGTGTACATCTTTTCAAATCACATCTTTCACTATGAGGATATCTACGTACATTTTTAATATTACAGAGATACATAATATTTGGCAAAACTTGATTCTTTACATTTATGTCACTACTATCACACTCAATCAAAACTGTGTCTAAATATAACTTTATATTCTGCCCCTAAAAACTGATTTTCAGTACAGCTGCATATTGAATAAAAATGAATTAGTGGGTTTGTTATATTTCACCTCTGTTAACTTGTTGGACTTACACACAAAGAATCATAGTCAGCATTATTCTACATGGTAAAATGTAGAAAACATGAAGAGCTAAGAAGTTATAGATTGTGTAGAACAAGACCTATAATAAAATCAGTTTCAGTGAGACATGTTAGAGAGTTCCAGTAGTTGGAATGATATATATGACAAAGACTGGAAGCCATAAGAAGGCAAAAATTCCAGCTAACATAACGAAAAACATAAATTCAGGACATGTCTTTCACAGAATGTGTAAGTGTTGAATGAATAACTGATTATTTGACAGGTGGTTGATCTATAACCCTAAGGACCAAGATGGTCAACTACAGTGGCTGGCTGACACACTGCTCCAGGCTGAGGCAGCTGGAGAAAAGGTTCACATTCTTGGGCATATCCCTTCAGGAGACTCACAGTGTTACAGAACTTGGAGCAGAGAATTCCACAGGATTATTGACAGGTTAGCAGAGTGTCATATACCTAATGGCAGAAAAATTGAGACAAGACAATAAGTTCCAATACCACTGCTTGAGATGTAAAGTAGACAGGTTCTCAATTTCTGTCACCAGGCAAATATGGATGACAGAGATACAGGTTCAAGTTAAGTACCACATACTGTCATTTATCATTATGCTCGTGGCAAGATGATGATAAACAGGAAACAAAGCTCCACCTTACCTTCAGTTTATCTTTTCCAAATGAAATTACCAATGGCAAAACCAATACCCTATAATCTTGTTCCTGCCACACTTTGTGTTTGATATAATAACATAGTTTTCCTTCCTTCCTTTTAGAATTTACTTTACATAAAATAATATTCATAAAACATAAATCATATACAACTGAGATGACTACTCTAAAGCAAGTATTGAATTTGAAGTCTGAAATATCACACATAATATAAATTAAATAATTTCTCAGATATGTACGTTTATTTTCAGGTTTGAAAACACAATAACAGCAATATTCAACGGACACACTCATAATGATCATTTTCATGTCTATTATGCCAATGATGAACCAACTCGACCTATCAGTGTGGCAGTGAATGGTGGAAGTGTAACACCATTCAGTGATCTGAACTCTAATTACAAGACATACAGTGTGGATTCTATCACTTATGTGAGTATGTCAGATGAAAAGAGAATACAAATTTAAAGTACTGTTCAGTCCAAAGGAAACTGGGCAAGAGGTACAGAATGAAATCTTACTGAAGCAAACTGACCAACAAGATAAATTCTTGGGATTTTTTTTTTTACATAAAAGTTACTGCGAATCACTGAAAAACTGGCAATTATACTATTTTATAAGCAAAATACAATTTTATTGCTTAATTTTTTATTTTACAGCCAAACTCAAAACATGGACCAAATTGCAGGTTTGTGTCCAATATCACAGAGTTGTCTATGTGTTCCAATCTTGTTTCCTGAATACATCAGTATTTGTCTAAAAGCACAGATGAAAAGCAGGAAACACCTGTCAGGATAAATGATTTTAAACTTCTGTGTACTTCACAACACAGCATACTTTTCCACTCCTTTCAACATAAAATCAGGTATTTTGAAGACTGACATTAATCAGCACCACAAATTATTTGCAGAATATTCTAGACAGTGAAATCTGGATCTTCAATCTGACTGAATCTAACACACATGCAAATATAAATCCAACCTGGTTTAAGTTATATTCATTCAAAGCTGCATATGGAGTTCAGTCCCTGACTCCTATAGAAATGGATAAACTGACACATAAAATGGCTGCCAACAGAAGTCTTCTAGAGAAGTATTCAAGGTAAATGATTCTTGTTGTTTAACCATAAGTTACAACATTCTGCATATTTATGAAACAACCGCATTTGACACATTTACTTTCTGTAAGAAATGTACAGAAAATCATATGACATTTAGCCTTTTAGCCTTGAAATTTGACACGTAATTCCCCAGTAACTATACTTAAATGTGCTACTATGCCGAAGCCATGAGTAATTTTAAGTTCCTTGGCTGCATGTGAAAATGTAAGTTTTTATTAAACTACATCACCAGAAAAGTGTATCAGCCATAATTGTTACAGTGCCAAGTAAGCAGCACTTGTTTAATTTAATGTAAAAAAAATTCACTTACTTATTCTTGGTCATTATGATATGTTTGTGAGTTTACACTTTTGTTTGTGCACATATTTCTGCAGTACACTAGAAAGCAAAGGGTATCAGCTATAAAATTACAGAAATCCCTCTGTAAAACACATGACATCCAGTTGCAGTTATAAGGTTTTATGCATCTTTATTCTTGGATAAGGCCAGCTGATGGCTAAAAATTTGAGCCGAAACTAGTCGCCTGTAACATAAACTTCAATGTTGTTGTGTGTGACTGACACTGAATTAAAATGTATACTTGTGAAATACCTCTTTATCGATCTGTAATGTACAAGGAGCCGTGTCATGGAAGGGACATGTAATAAACATCAATATTATGAAAAAACTGGTTCAAACTTCAAAATAAAGGAAAATCAACAGAAAATAGAATACATAGCACTTTAAAGTCCAAACATATCCACACACACACTGACACTATGGCAAGCAGGTTATGATGTGTGGCATGTCAAGATATAGACAGTGGAACTGTAAGTTGCTGGTAGAGTGGTAAGAGACGGAGTTCAAACAGGACAGCACAGTACACAAAAGGTTTTGAATTGGAAGAATGCATCATCTCAAGTAGTAGGTTTATATACAGTTTGTTAACAATGGGAAAATCAAATATGTAAATTGTGTGGGTGTTCTGGACGGTTTATAGAACACAATATTCCAGTACACGGTACTTCAGTAACATTACAAGTTCAATGATGGTAAACAAAGACAACGGATTCTTAGGATGCCTTGAAGCATTGCACACTGAGGAAAATCTGATGTCGATTGGGGGGGAGGGGGGGGGTGGCGTTAAATCTATGATTGTCATCAATGATAACACTGAAATGAAGATAAGAATTTCTGTTGGTACTTTCTGCACCACCCTGAGTAAGTATATGAAAATGCAATGAATCTTAAATACATTATAGTTAGGATACTTATGCAGGAAGACAGTTATGGTTGTTTGAGGATCAGCAGTAGCTCATCAACAGAGCAGGGTAGGTTCGAGGAATTTTGACTTGATTTCTGGCAGGGGCAAAAGACATATCTCTTCTCCAAAACGTCCAGTCTGGCTCTGGGACCCACCCAGCCACAAACTCAACAGATATTGGTGGTTCTTTCACCAGTATTAAAGTGGCCAGTGTGTGAATCTGATCAGTCACCACTATCTGCTGCTGATGTTAAAAATAATAGCAATTGTACCTCCACTCCCTCATTTGCCTTCATGGAATGCATAGGGGTAGCTTTTACCAGTGGGAAGACATGCCAGTGGAACACAATATAAGTAAAGTTATCGATACAAACAGTATGTCAGAATTGTTAACTCTCTGGTTTCTGTGTTCATATCATGAACATGTGCTCTATTTAATGATTACATATGCTTGGAAACTATTCATCAATGGCCAGACAGAGGCTTATCTTAATTATTTGGAATTGGGTGTTACTTGATGGCAAATAATTTACACAGAAGACTTCGTAATTGTTTCATAAATTTGTCTTGGTCTGAAAAATTTGGTCAATGAAATGCATTTAAAAAAAAGAAATATTTGTACTAAATATGTTTCACATCCATACATTACAGTAATAAAAACCAACAAATGCACATATATAAAATATGTTTTATCACATCTGCAATCATCATCAGGGTAGCTTTACAAAGAATACAACAAACTGCCAAATTATATAAGTAGAACCACTCAACGTTTTCACATTGAGTGGTTCTACTTATATATTTCATATATGGGCATTTGTTGGTTCTATTACATAACTTTAAATAGAAGTATTTGTGTATGCATGTCACCCACTTCTTAGATTCAATTCTGTATTCAAATATATTCAGCTACAATAACCAAAACCATGTTTTACTACTTTTACAAGCTCCTTAATAACTGCAGTAAACTTGTCCATTACGGAACATACTACATTGCTGAGACAGTATGCAAGCAAAGAGCAAAACAACTTCTCTCTGTTCCAGATATTATGTGAAGAATGGTGATAGATCACTTGCAAATGGATGTGACACATTTTGTCTCAAAGAGAAACTCTGTTTTACAGCAACAGTGAAAGTTGGCGATTCTACACAATGTGACTTATTAATGAAAGAATATGAAGCAGCCAATGGAAATGGAGGTAACAGCATCATTAATACTGTCAGTGGTTATCTGAAGCCACTAATCAATGGCTAATAATTTCCATTTAATTTCAAACAATAGCAAACCAGTTTTCCTCAAATCTTGTTTTCCTGTATGCTAACACAAGCACATAGAATACTGGCAGAATTCTACGAAACGTTTGCTTCTAGTGATCCTATGACAGTAATGAAACTTTTACTACAGAAATGCACCCATATATTACAACTTCATGAAGTCTTGCTATCCTTCACATAAGATTTGTTGGCTGAACACCATGTGTACTGCTATTCATCCTAATTCTTTAGCTTTATCTTTGGTAGAGATAAAGGTTTCAGTCCAGTAGCAGAACAACTAACACACAGATCTGACTGCAGATTGAATTAAAAACCCTCTAAATGAGAATCCAGTGTCTTAATTCAATATCACCAGGTCTGTTATTCAAATCAATATTCCTGCACAGTGATGCTCTAAGTTAATAGGTCTGGTCATAAGGCATAAGTAGAAAACTCATTTCTCTAGCCACAACTGTCAAAAGTCAATATTAGAATAATAGTTTTAAAGGCAAGAATTTAAATTCTATGGTCAAAGGCTTATATTTGTATATGAAACTTGCAAACTGAAGCAGTGTTGCACAGAATATAGGAATAATTGATAACAACTTGCAATTTAACTATACTGAAAACTTTGGAAGAAAAAAACAATATCACATAGATTGGCACCCTCCACACTTCTCTTGAGCTGTTACGCTTCCCCCTTGTCATATACCCCTATCTTCCCTCCAGTTATTTATCCATTCCATTTACTTGAAGTAAGTCAGGCCCACACCCCAAGCAGGGCAGCTAAGCTGCAGTCACCCCAAATCTAAATTAAACAACACAGATTTTGCAGACATGATGATATAAAATGTTGTGATTCACCCTTCAGCCAAAATAATGTAATCTGTTGCCACACACACACACACACACACACACACACACACATATATATATATATATATATATATAAGTGCAGTTGCAAACGTTGTTATCTTATAGTTATGACATGATTTTTATAACATAATTTTTAAAATCAAACATAGATTACATATAGCCTCAGAGTCAGCCCCTCCCTTCCTCCCAAATGAAAAATTCTGGGTGCATGCCTGATATATGTAGTGACACAGGCAATAAGCTTTGGCAATGATAAGTGATTTGGGCTTGTTAACATAGGCCAGAAATAGATAGATAGATTAGCATTTGGGTTCGGGGCCTCCCAGCCCCGACGCACCTAGGCCTTTTATGACCGGCCCTTTGTGCCCCATATCGAAACATGGGGGCCCCGCAGCCTTGTTGTAGCTCCAGATGGCCCCCAAGCCTAGATTTCTGATGTCCTCGGGCTCCAAAAAGAAGGAGCCCAGGTAAGCATGCCTGAGTGAGGCCAGAGCCTCGCACTCACATAAAATGTGAACCGAGGTTTCCTCTCCCACCCCGGAGTGAGGCCAGAGCCTCGTACTCACATAAAATGCGAGCCGAGGTTTCCTCTCCCACCCCGATCATGGGAGCCGTGGCCCCCAGACTTAAAATCTTAATAACCTCTGGGTCCAAGAAAGAAGCCCAGAAATACTGCTTCTTTTCTCTCAAAAGTCGCAGCAAAATAACCCCCTCCAGGTTCCCCAGCAGGGCCCCTATGGAGAGAGATACTCATCTACAGGGCATATGCGTATCTCTAAAGGACCTGATAAGAATTCCTTTAAAGAAGGCCCCAAGAAAGAAGCGCCCATCCGTGTTCCCCAAAAGTGGGGTCCCTATGGAAATGGACGCCCATTCCCAAGCCTTGCTTAACGTATCTTAGAGTTCCCCTTTTAAAGAGCCCCCTTCATCCATCTTTCAAAGTCCCCGGAATACGAGCCTCCCCCCAGTCGCAGGTTCCCCGGAGAGAGATGCCCATATCCGGAGACTATCTGGACATATCTTCCAGGGTCCCCGGGGAAGGAGCTCCCCCCAAGACCCCCTCCATGGAGCCTCTTCAAAGAGAGAAGCCCCATTCCCAGAGTCCCCTTCAACCTTCTCCCAAAGTCCCCTTCAGATGAGCCCTCCTCCAGGTTCCCCAAA
>Ga0123354_10002235_pt1 | contig 25239 bp, 19 predicted proteins | sample TergutLab28metaG_2_FD_97872 | JGI IMG/M metagenome (GOLD analysis project Ga0123354, IMG submission 97872) | Labiotermes labralis P4 segment gut microbial communities from Petit-Saut dam, French Guiana - Lab288 P4 | ecosystem: Host-associated > Arthropoda: Insects > Digestive system > Gut ...
ATCCGCCGGATTGAATTGCGTTAGCGATGTAATATCCGCATGTTTGAAATATTGGACTAATCCAAATAGAATAATGACAAAAAGAAGCCCTACGCTTAAAATACTTTTCGCCATCGCTTTATTGATAATATGGTCGGTGGTTTTGCGCGGTTTGTCCTGCATCACTTTTTCATTGGGCGGTAACGAAGCCAATGCTAAAGCGGCAAAAGTATCCATAATCAAGTTCACCCACAACATTTGCGTAACGGTCAACGGAGATTCGGTTCCAAGAAATGCCCCGATCAAAACGATTAAACAGGCGGCGACATTGATTGTCAACTGAAACAGAATGAAGCGTTGAATGTTTTGATACAGCGACCGTCCCCACATCACCGCTCTCGAAATACTGCTGAATGAATTATCGATAATAGTAATATCACTCGCTTCTTTAGCAACCGAAGTGCCGTCGCCCATAGAAAGTCCGACCTGCGCGGCATTCAGAGCAGGCGCATCGTTTGTACCGTCGCCGGTTACGGCGACTACTTGATTTTTGCTTTGCAGGAGTTGTACCAAACGTTGCTTGTCCATCGGACGGGCGCGGGACAGTATTTTCAAATCCAAAATGCGTTCCAATAATGTCTTGTCGTCCATTCCGGCAAATTCCGTCCCGGTCATGTGATGTGTTTCCGGCTCGTTTTTACCCCATAAGCCTATTTGGCGACCGATTTCTTTGGCTGTTCCCGGCGTATCGCCTGTAACTATTTTCACAGCAATACCTGCATTCAGACAGTTCTTCACAGCTTCCGGAACTTCGGCGCGAACGGGGTCGGAAATAGCGGCAATTCCGAGAAACGAAAGACTGACGTTTTGCAGTTTACCTTCATAAATAAAATTGGTTTGATCCCCGTCCTCAATAATCTGATATGCAAAGCCCAGCGTCCGCATCGCCTTATTCTGGTATTCAAGTAATTGTGAATGTATTTCTCCTTTTGCGACAGGAACGGTTTTGCATAAATCAAGCACAATTTCCGGCGCGCCTTTTACGTACAATACTTTTTTACCAATCATCGGCGATTGCACAATGGTTGCCATATATTTGCGCTCGGTAGAGAAAGTCAGTTGCTCGATAATTTCCGCATCTTCGCGCAACGGCAGGTAATTGACGCCGTTTTCGTGCAGCCAAATCAATAAAGCCCCTTCGGTCGGATTGCCCAGCGCCATGATTTTAGATTGATTGGAATAATCGAGATAGGCGGTAGAATTAACGGCAATGCCTTCGTATATAATGTCAGAACTGTGATTTTTTTGATTCGGGTGATGATTACGATTTTTATCAAGTGAATCATTATAATCAAAAAAATCATAGTTAAAGACTCTCATCTGATTTTGCGTAAGCGTACCTGTTTTATCGGTACAGATGACGGTTGTCGCTCCCATCGTTTCACAAGCGTGCATCTTGCGTACAAGGTTGTTGGTCGAAAGCATCCGTTTCATACTTAACGCCAGGCTCAAAGTAACGCTCATCGGTAATCCTTCGGGAACGGCGACTACAATAAGCGTGACGCCTATCATAATCGTATTAAGCAAATACCCGCCGAAATGAATCCAATCATCGACGCGCAATCCGCCTGCATTAATAAAGTAACTGACTAAACGTCCAATAAGTATGAATGCTGCAATAGCGTAACTTGCTTTGGTAATCAAATCCGCCAGTTTGTCTAACTGTTGATTGAGCGGAGTTTCAACGCTGCCGTCAATTTGTGCGCCTTCATACACTTTGCCGTATTCGGTGGCATCGCCGACCGCTGTGACTTGCACAATTCCGTGACCATCGGCAACCGTTGTTCCTTTTAGAACGCGGTTGGATGGATAGGTAGCTTCTTTTGCGAAGTCGGCAGGATTAACGGTCTTTTTGCAAACCGGCTCGCCGGTAAGCGCCGATTCGTTGATTTGCAACGAAACCGCTTCTAATAATTCGCCATCGGCAGGCACTTCCTCGCCGGTTTCCAGAATAATAATGTCTCCGACGACTACTTCTTTTTTTAGAATTTGGCAGATATTGCTATTACGTATCACTGTGACCAAAGTATCATCATTGACTTTGTTGAGTACTTCAAATTTTTTATTGGCGCTGACCTCGAAAAAAAAGCCGACGACGGTTGCCAGAAGGACGGCAACTAAGATGCCTGCCGGTTCAAAAAAGACGCCTGCAGATTCGTGTTTGATGAAAAATTCGTAGCACGACACGCCGACGGATAACAATAAAGCAATTAACAGGATAATGATAATCGGATCGGTAAATTTTTCAAGAAATTGCTTCCAGAGCGATTCTTTTTCGGGGGGAGTCAGGATATTTTCCCCATGCCGTTTGCGGCTTTCAAAAACTTGCGTGTCGGTTAAGCCGGAATAATGATGATTTTGTTGCATGTATATTACAAAAATGCTTTTGCTTTCTTTTTTTCATGTTGCAGGGCAAAGCGTAAAAAAACCAATCAGTTCCGTTTCCGGAGAAAGATAATCCGCTTTGACCGGTTCTACTTTTGTTAAATCGGTGCTTAAATATTTTTTGTTGCAATCAGCAAAAACAGTAGCAACAACAGTGTCGTAGCCATATTTTTCCTGAAGTTTTATTGCGCCGATTAAATTAGCTCCGGAAGAGATACCGACTGCTAAACCAAGTGTTGAAGCTAATTTCTGCGCCATTAATATAGAATCTCCGTCCGATACTTGAATTACTTCATCCAAATGACTGTGTTTTATAATTTCAGGAATAAACTCGTCGGAAATACCTTGAATCCTATGATTGCCAATTTTATACCCTGTGGTCAATGTTGGACTTTCTTCCGGTTCCAACGGATGGATTTTCACTTGATTGTAAACAGCGCACATCGCTTTTCCGACTCCTACAACCGTACCGCCGGTACCTACTCCGGCTACAAATGCATCAGGAGCTAAACCGTGTTTTTTCAATTGCCGAATAATTTCCGGACCGGTAGTTTCTTCATGTGCCTTGATATTGTTATCATTGGAAAATTGATGCGGTAAAAATACTTTTGTATCCTTGAGAGCCATTTCTTCAGCAATACGTATACTTCCCAAAAAACCGCCTTCTTCTTTTGAAATATGGATAATTTCTGCGCCAAAACTTTTTATCAGCATTTTCCGCTCTTGGCTCATCCAATCGGGCATAATAATGCAAACCCTATGACCCAGCATACGCCCTAATGCAGAAAATGCTATACCTGTGTTGCCGCTTGTTGCTTCCACAATGACCGAATCGCGGGTTATTGTTTTGTTATTGTAAGCATCTTTAAGAATATACAGCGCCATACGGTCTTTTATACTCCCTGAAAAATTATAGTACTCACATTTTGCATACACTATCCCTTTTTTTCTTTTATAGCGATAGTTAATCCCAACCATCGGAGTATTGCCGATTAAGCGGTCTAATTCTTTCAATTTAGTTTCCATTATAGAAAAAATTTACTACAAAGGTAAGAAAAAAATATCAAAACAATGAAAAGAATTCTTAAAACGGTTGACAATCTCATTTTAAATATCTATCTCGTAAAAATAAGATAATATTTGTATTTCAAAATGATATTTGTTAACATAGCAAAGTTCTTTCTTTTTCTCGCAGGAAAACATTACATTTGCGTGCGTTTTCAACAGTATTGTTGGAAAACCGGATTGAAAATACTAAAAATTTAAGAATAGGATTATGGGAAAATATTTTATAACGGTAGGGAGACAATTGGGTAGCGGCGGAAAACGTATTGGCGCACAACTGACGCAGCGCTTGGGTATTCCTTGCTACGACAGGGAACTGATACAGTTGGCTTCACGGGGAAGCGGCGTAGGTAAGGAGTTTTTTGAAGAGTTTGATGAAAAAAGCAGCTACAGCGCTTGGGGCAAGTTTTTGGGATTCCATTCCGGATTTATGGGATACGATGAAGTGAATTATTTGTGTAATGAAACGTTATTTAAAATACAAAGCGATGTTATCAGGGAGTTGGCGGAAAAAGGTTCCTGTATATTTATCGGTCGTTGCGCCGATTATATTTTGCGCAATTTTCCTAATTGTTTAAAAGTTTTTATCAGCGCCGATAAAAAAGACCGCATCCGGCAAGTCATGGCAGACGAAAAATTAACTGAAAAAGAAGCCCAAGTCCGTATCGAACGTTGCGATAAACAACGTTCGTCCTATTATAATTTTTACAGCAACAAAGTTTGGGGAATGGCGTCGTCTTACGATTTGTGCTTTAATTCTACTTTCGTGAGCATCGAAGAAATTGCCGAATATATTGAAGCGCAAGTGAAATGTAAATTCTTAAAAATCGAATAACCATGCCTCCTCGTTATTTCTTTTTTACAGTCATATTTCTTGTTTTTACTTTAGTAAACTGGTATGTTTTCCACCGAAGCAAACAAGCGTTGCCTCAGTCGAAAACCGTCCGTGCGGTTTTTTATGTTGTTTTTGCTTTTCTCTATTCCGCTTTTACCATCGCGATGCTGGGAAGAAATCTTTTCCCGCTGGCAATTCAGAAAATCCTGTATCTTCCGGGAACAATATGGATGGGTTTCGTGCTGTATTTATCCGGATTCTTTTTCTTTATGGATTTTATTTATTTAATTATTCGTATTTTTCGCCGTCTATCGCCCGCAATTATCAAACGGTATCGTCAAATTCAGGTTTTTTCGGGATACATTTTAGTTTGTGGTCTTGTTGTTTACGGATATTATCAATTCAGACATCCTCAAGTCGTTGAACAAAAAATTGAAATAGCTAAGGAAGCCGGCGGATATAAACATCTAAAAGTAGTAGGCATCAGTGATTTGCATCTGGGAGTAGTGAACGATAAAAAGCGCTTGGAACAATGCGTCCGTTTAGTCAACGACCAGCATCCTGATTTGATAATTATTGCCGGCGATATGGTGGATAATAATGCTTTCCCTTTGGAAAAAGAAAAGGTATGGGAAACGATTAACGAATTACAAGCGCCTTTAGGCACGTATTTTTGTTTGGGCAACCATGAATATTTAAGCGGTATTGACGCCTGTATGCGGTTTTTACGTAAGACCGATATGCACCTGTTAATTGACAGTACGGTTGTGATAAACAACAGTATTCAAATTATCGGCAGGGACGACGGGCAAGGAATGAGAAATCGCCGCCGGAAACCTTTGAGTGAATTAGTAAAAGATACAAATCCCGCCTTACCGATCTTTCTTCTTGACCATGAACCTTTTCATTTGAGCGAAGCGGAAGAAAACGGAATCGATTTGCAATTTTCCGGGCATACGCATCACGGACAAATTTTTCCGGGTAATCTGATAACGGACAAAGTATATGAACTTTCTTACGGGTACAGGCAAGTAGGGAACACGCATTATTTTGTTTCTTCCGGATGGGGATTGTGGGGTCCTCCGCTCCGAATCGGTACGCATTCCGAAATAGTTGTTTTCGATATTGAATTTAAATGATTACCTTTGCAAACTGTAACATAAAAAAATATGATAACAATAGACCAACTACGTGAAGTATTGGAGCGCGAGCAAGCGCTGAGGGGGTATCTTTGACATCGATGCCAAAACTATTCAATTAGAGGAAGAAGAACTTCGCACGCACGCGCCCGATTTTTGGGAAGACCCGAAACGAGCCGAAGAACAAATGCGGAAAGTCGGCGAAATAAAATCATGGATTGTAGCTTATAATGAAGTCAATTCGGCTGCTCAGGAATTGCAGTTAGCTTTTGATTTTCAAAAAGAAGGCATTACTACCGAAAAAGAGGTGGATGACGCCTGCAAACAAGCCATCGAATTACTCGAAAGATTGGAATTAAAAAATATGCTCCGTTCGGAGGAAGACCATTTGGGCGCCGTCCTGAAAATCAATGCTGGAGCCGGCGGAACGGAAGCGCAGGATTGGGCGGAGATGCTTTACCGTATGTACAGCCGGTGGTGCGAAAGCAAGGGCTATAAAACGACTGTTACCAATTGGCTGGATGGAGACGATGCCGGCATCAAATCGGTCACGCTGCAAGTCGAAGGCAGTTACGCGTTCGGATATTTGAAAAGCGAAAACGGAGTTCACCGCTTGGTGCGCGTGTCGCCCTACAATGCGCAGGGAAAACGGATGACTTCTTTTTCGTCGGTCGCCGTTGTTCCTTTGGTGGACGACAGTATTGAAATTGATGTAAATCAGGGAGATATTACGTGGGATACTTTCCGCTCGAGCGGCGCCGGAGGACAAAACGTTAACAAAGTCGAAACGGGCGTTCGCCTGCACTATAATTATAAAGATCCCGACACGGGCGAAGTGAAGGAAATAGTGATTGAAAATACCGAATCCCGCTCGCAATTTGGAAACAAAGACAATGCCATCCGTCTGTTGAAATCGCAGTTGTATGAATTGGAACTGGAACGGCGGCGGCGGGCAACGGCAAAAATAGAAGCCGGCAAAAAGAAAATCGAGTGGGGCTCTCAAATCCGCTCCTACGTCTTTGACGACCGGCGAGTGAAAGACCACCGCACGGATTATCAAACCTCCAACGTCGGCGCTGTTATGGACGGCGATTTGGACGATTTCATCAAAGCCTATTTGATGGAATTCGGATAATTCTCAATTCTAATATTATAGCTGTGCGGTTGCTTGAAAACGCCTTCTGTCTGTTCATTGGATAACGAGGGATGGCATTGCGCGCAGGAAGCTTTTGTTTCTCCCGAATGCGGTTGATGGCATGCGATGCAACTGATGCCTTCGTGTACGCCGGTTACGGTCCGGTCGTCTTCACTGCCTGCCTGGTGTTTGAAATTCGGAGCGTGGCATTGCATGCAAAGCCGCGTGTTGGGATCGGAAGGAACCGTAATTTCTTTATCTCCGTCGAACATTCTGCATTCAGGAAGTTTGTCGCTTCTCAGGTACATTTTGTCGGGACGTATATATAAAGCTGTCGTTGGATTCCTTTCATTGACGATTCTGCCGGAATCGCTCAATGAAATGTAGCGAACGGAACACGGATTTTCAGTATGTATTTGATGACATGACAAGCAAGGAATCGCCGGACGCATTTCCTGTTTTACGTCACGGATTTTCCATTCGGAATGATCGCCTTCCAACGTCATCAAATTATTGATATTACCATCGTAAAACATTCCGTGACAACGCAGGCAATCCCAATAGGGTTTTTCCATGGCGTTGTGCGCGCTGTCGAGGAAAATTTCCTTGTAGTTGACGGCGTGACCGCTTCTTAGCCAACCTGCATATTCAGCCTGATGACAGGCAATGCACCGGTTGTCGACTTCCATAATCTGTTGTTCGGTGAGGCGGATATCATCATTTTGTATCTTTTCGGTAAAATGAGTATATACCATATTCATTTTGTCCATCAGGGAATTAATTCCTCCGGAGAGAGCGGTTCCATGACATTCGCTACAACGGACGCCGGCATGAGCGGATGATTTCCATTGCGCATGCGATGGAGAAATCTCGTGGCAACGGGCGCAGGTATTTTGGGGATTGGACGTGTTCCATATAAAATATGAAACTGAAATCACTATGATAAACAGTATGGCTGCTGAAATAATAAATGTCTTTTTCATCGGGAATTAATTAAGATTATTTTCATTTTGAAGCGGCAGTTCGTATACTGCTGAAATTATCAGCGATATATTCGCCGGTTCGGAAAGCGTTTGCCATAATTGTCAGCGCAGGATTGAATCCTCCGTTGTTGACATGTACGCTGCCGTCGGCAATAAACAGGTTATCTATTTCATGAATTTGACAATGTTTATTGACAACCGACGTTTTAGGATCGTTGCCCATGCGGCAGGTTCCGGCTTGGTGCTGTCCGCCGCTCGGTTCCTGAGATAAGCCGGGAACATTAGTCCAGGTTTTTATAGCTCCGGCTTCCTTTAAGATTTCTTCGGCTTTGCCAGCCAGAAAATGTCCGTGTTCTGTGTCTAACGGATGTCTTCCTCCCGAAAGAGCGACAACGGGAATGCCCCAATAATCTTTTACTGTGGGATCGATCGCCGCTCTCGCTTCGAATACCGGCATTTCCTGAATGGGACCTACCAATCGCGAGAGTCTGTAATAGTTATTGCGCTGAAAATCCTTATGCTCTTTTCCCCAGCGCATTGCTCCCGGAGGACGGGTTCTTGTAAAGTCGTAGGGTAATTGGAAAAATTCATTTGCCAGCAGACCTCCTCCAACGATTCCGGGATTATGATGGCTGAAATCGCAAAACGCCATTGTCGCTCCCGGACCTGCATGATCGAGCACATCATGATCGAATATACCGCAAGCGCTGACGTAGGCATGACCTTGCAGATTGCGTCCCACCCAGTCGTTATTGTTTCCTGCTCCGTTGGGATGCAGTTTGGATTTCGAATTCAGAAGCAAGCGCGCTGTTTCTGTAGCGGCGCCTGCGATAACAATTACATCGGCAGTTTGTGTATTTCCTTTGCCGTTTTTGTCGAAATATTTAATACCTTTAGCTATTCCTTTTTCGTCAACTATTATTTCTGCGACCATGCAGCCGGTTCTTATCTCGCAGTTTCCCGTTTTTAGGGCGACCGGAATAACGGTATTCCAACTGCCGTTTTTAGCATTCACCGGACAGGCGTAACCGCAACAGGTGTGATTCCGGGTACAGCCCGGTCTTCCGTTGTAAGGAACGGAATTGCGCAGCATTGGAATCGGGAACGGATGATAGCCCATGCGTTTGCAGGCGTCGAACAGCATATTCCCTTCTTTATTCTGTTCAAAAGCCGGCATAGGATACGGCTTACTTCTGGGGGCGGCAAAAGGGTTTGTTTCATCGCCCGAAACTCCGATTTCCCATTCTGCTTTCACATAATACGGTTCCAATTCTTCGTATGTAATCGGCCAGTCGTCTAAGGTAGAGCCTTCTACCGCTCCGTAAGTAGTTTTCAGCCGGAAATCTTCAGGCATGAAACGCCATGCCATAGCGCCATAGCTGACTGTACCGGAACCTACGCAGGCGGCGTTATGCCCGTAGCTGTCGTCTGAAGGATAAACAATGTCGCGGCGTCCGTCGGGATAAGCGACAACACGGGGATTTTTCTTCCACTCCGGACCATACGCGCTGTCCAATACCTGAACCCGCTGTGAAATCAATTCATCGTTGACATGTTTGTCGTAATCGGGCCATTCTCCACGTTCATAGACAACTACCGAAAATCCTTTTATCGCCAGTTCTTTAGCGACAATTCCACCGCCGGCGCCGGCGCCTACAACGATAGCATTTACATGATTGTTTTTCATTTTCTGTAACGATTTTGTCCGAGAAGCAACGGATAATCCAATTTTAACATTCTGAAACTCATATAATCTTTATTTCCTCCGTGTCGGGGAGAACCATAAAATCCCTGCATGGTACGGCTAATAAGTTTATTAAAAAACTTTGCGGGAGGAATTTCCCATCCGTCTTTCGGCATTTCATTTTTTCCTATCATTTGCAGCGTATTATCCTGCAGTTCCGTACTTAATTCTTCAAAGTTTTTGTTATATTTTGTCCGACACCAGGATTGCAAAGACGCTATTCCTTTCCGGAACAATTCTTTTTCTTCCGGAAACCGCAAGCGTATTTGTTTATCGATAAAATGAATCACGCCGGCGTCGGTAGCTCCCGGACAATCGTCGGCAGGAATAATCCTTTCGCACAAGGCGATCAGACATTCGGCTTCCTTATCCTCAAAAACGGTATATTTTCCCTGAATTGTCGAAGAGCATCCGGGCAACAGCAAAAGACTTCCATACAAAAGTCCTGCGGTTTTAATAAATTCGCGTCGATTATAAATCATATCTATTTTGTGTTATTTCCAATGGACAACTATGGTTTACCGGGGACAATATTAATACTTTTTTTCGAGATTTCAATATTTTGAACTTTTTTTTGCTTATGCGGTAAAATTATTCAGGGCATTCCGAATTTTTCTATTTTATTTTTTTACCTTTGCACACAAAAAAATTTTTGTAAATATATTAATTATGAAACGTATTAGTTTATTATTAACAAGTTTAATCTTGTTTTGCGGCTGGGTAGGAGCGCAGGATGACAAAATAAGTTTTAATGAAACGGAACATGATTTCGGAACTATTGGCGAGAAAAACGGGAGCGTTACTTGTGATTTCGTGTTAACAAATAATTCTGCAGTTCCGGTTTTGATAACCAATGCAACTGCTTCTTGCGGATGTACAAGGCCGGTTTGGACGAAAGAACCGATTGAGCCGGGGAAAACGGGAACAGTTTCCGTAACATATAATCCGCTGGGACGAGTTGCTCCTTTTATCAAACCCGTTATGGTTTATATTAATACCCAATCAAAACCATTGTCTTTGAAAATAAAAGGCACCGTAGTGGCAGGCGAGCTTGTAAAAAAGAAACCGGAAGAAATATATCCGGTGGCGTTTGGCAGTTATCTTTTAAAAACAAAAGAGGCGGATTTCGGACAAGTCAATTTGAATAATGCAAAAATCATACGGTTAGAAGTATTTAATAACTCCGATCAGCCGGTCGTACAAAAGACGGTGAAATTGCCGAAATACTTGGCGGTAGCTTTTGATCCGGTCATTATTCCGGCAAAAACAGCCGGCTCGGTGGAGGTTACTATGAATGCAAATGAGAACAGCCTCTATGGATCTTTATCCGGCGCTATTAACCTCCTTATTAATGATGTTCATCAATCTATTTCCTATTCGGCAACTGTTTTGGATGATTTTTCACAGTGGTCCGCAACGAAAAAAGCGACGGCAGGAAAAATTAATTTAAGCGCTTCGGAGATCAATTTTGGTAATTTCAGTTCCGGAACTGCCCGTACATTAAAAATATCCAATTCGGGGAAATCGGTTTTGAACATACGTTCTATCCGGTCGTCCAATCCTGCGGTTACCGTATCTAAATCCCAGTTCACGGTTAATCCCGGAGAAATCGTTGATGTGAAGATAAATGCAGATACTAAAAAGTTCCAATCGAAACTTTCGTCGAATTTGTTGATTGTTTCTGACGATCCCATTACGCCTATATCTGAAATAAATATCTTGGCAACTAACAGAAATCCCTGATGCAACGTGGAACATCCGGAAAATGACCCTAAGTACATAGGATTGAATGTGAATAAAGGCATTTCACAGCCTCCGGTTGTTAATCCTTATTTGAGAACAAGAAAAAAACGCCGGAATTATTCATCATCCGAATATACCGAACAAATCCTGAAAGGAAACATTACCGTTTTAAGTCAGGCGGTAACGCTTTTGGAAAGTCAGAAAGACGAGCATCAGCCGGTGGCGCGGGAAATCATTGAAAAATGCTTACCTTTTTCCGGAAAATCGGTGCGAATTGGAATCACCGGAGTGCCGGGCGCAGGGAAAAGCACATCGATTGACGCCTTCGGTATGCATCTGATTCTTCGCCGCCACCGGAAATTAGCCGTTCTGGCGATAGATCCGAGCAGCGAACGTTCCAAAGGCAGCATATTAGGCGATAAAACCCGAATGGAAGAACTCTCGCGCAATCCTCACGCATTTATCCGTCCTTCTCCAACGGCAGGCTCGCTGGGAGGCGTCGCCCGTAAAACCAGGGAAACGATTATTTTATGTGAAGCAGCCGGATTCGATACCGTTTTTGTTGAAACGGTCGGGGTAGGGCAGTCGGAAACGGCTGTTCACTCCATGGTCGATTTTTTTCTCTTGATTCAATTATCCGGCGCCGGCGATGAATTACAGGGAATCAAACGCGGAATCATGGAAATGGCTGACGGAATTGTCGTGAACAAAGCCGATGGAAATAATATTGAAAAAGCAAATTTGGCGGCGGCGCAATACCGGAATGCTTTACATCTTTTTCCTTTGCCCGCCTCCGGTTGGGCGCCGAAAGTGTTGACTTATTCAGGATACTACCAAACGGGAATCACTGAAATTTGGGATATGATTGATGCGTATATTGCGTTTACCAAAGCGAATGGTTATTTCGATTCCCGTAGAAATTCCCAAGCTAAATACTGGATGTATGAAAGCATCAACGAGCAACTGAAAAATCACTTTTATCAATCTTCCAAAATAAAAAAAGAACTGGCAATTAAAGAATCTCAGGTTCTTTGCTCGGAAATAAGTTCTTTTGAAGCTGCCCGCCGGATGCTTGCGATGTATTTTAAGAAAAATAGTTAGCTAATAATGAACTTCAATACGATTGCTCCATTTGCCCGTCCTTTATACGTGATGTTAAAGCCGGTAGGCGCTTTATGCAATCTCCGCTGCAAATATTGCTATTATTTGGAAAAGAAAGATTTATATCCTCATGCAACCGGTTGTTTAATGAGCGAGGAGGTTTTGGAACGGTTTATCGAACAGTATCTTAATTCTCAAACCATGAATGAAGTTTTATTTACTTGGCATGGAGGAGAACCTTTAATGAGAAACCGGAATTTTTTCAAGCGGGCGCTGGAACTTCAACGGAAATACGGAAGGGGAAGACCGATCGATAATTGTATTCAAACAAACGGAACGTTACTCACCGACGATTGGTGCAAGTTTTTCAAGGAAAACAATTTTCTTGTGGGGATTTCTATTGACGGACCTCAACATTGCCAGGATACTTACCGCCGGACGAAAGATGGCCGTCCGACTTTTCTTTCCGTAATGAAAGGCATTTCTTTGCTTAAGAAATATCAGGTGGAATATAACGGAATGGGAGTTGTGAATGACTACAATGTTGATTATCCGCTTGAATTTTATCATTTTTTCAAAAGCATCGATTGCCGTTATATTCAATTTTCACCCATTGTTGAGCGGCTTGACGGGAAACCTGCTCCATGGAATGTCCCGTCGAAGAAATGGGGAGATTTTCTGATCGCTGTTTTCGACGAATGGGTAAAGAAAGATGTCGGAACGTTCTACATTCAGTATTTTGATTCTACTTTGGCGAATTGGGTAGGGCGGCAGCCCGGCGTTTGTACGTTGGCAAAAACATGCGGACATGCCGGCGTTATGGAGTTTAATGGGGATGTTTACGCTTGCGACCATTTTGTGTATCCGGAATATCTATTAGGGAATATTCACACTCAAACGCTTACTGAAATGATGTATTCCGGTAAACAAATTAAATTCGGAAATGACAAGCAGGACGCTCTCCCTTCGCAATGCAAAACTTGTCGATTTCTGTTTGCCTGCAATGGAGAATGTCCCAAAAACCGGATCATATCAACAGATTCCGGAGAAACGGGATTGAATTATTTGTGCGAAGGTTATTACAACTATTTTGAGCATGTTGCTCCTTATATGGATTTTATGAAAAATGAGCTGATGGCGGAACGTCCTCCGGCAAATGTGATGAAGTATAAATTATAAATTATGAATTATGAATAAATGCGGGCGCTTGTTTGCGTTAAGGTAATTTTAACCTGAAAATAACAGGTAGTTAACCGCATTATTCCAAAATTTGGGATTACTTTGCATCATGTAATAAGTAAAAATTTAGGTTTTCACATTTAACCAAAATCTTTTTTTAATACAAAAGTTTTATATAATTAAGTAAAGTTGAGGTAAATTCATTGGGAAGCGTGAAGAAGTGATTTCTTTGCGCTTTTTTTATGTTGTCGCATCAACTGGTAAATCCGCTCGATAATGTCCACTACTTTATAGCCTTCGCCTGCATTGGTCGTGATTTCTTCTTCTTTGTTTTTCAGTACTTTTACAACATTATCAATGACTAAATGATGATTTTGCGCCGAACCTTTATACGTTCCGTAATCATTTCCCGGATTCGTAGGAGGCAGAACCGGCATTGAATAATCTTTTACATGGCAATAAGCGACTTCGTTCATGTATTGTCCGCCGATTTTAATGGTTCCGTTTTCAGCAAGGATCGTAACCGAACTCTCAAAATTGGTATCGTAAACAGAAGTTGAATAATTGAAAATCCCCGCTCCGCCGTTCACAAAATTGAAAGTAACTACGCCCGAATCTTCAAAGTCCGTTAAGGTTTGATGATTAAAATCCATGAAGCGCGCGCTGATGTTGTGGATATCGCCGAAAAGCCAATACATCAAATCGATGAAATGGGAGAATTGAGTAAACAGCGTTCCACCATCCAACACTTTGTCTCCATGCCAGGAATCAGGCAGGTAGTAACGGGCGTCGCGATTCCAGAAGCAGTTGATTTGCACCCAGAATAGTTTTCCCAATCGTCCGGAATCGACCATTTCCTTCATCCAGACAGATGGCGGCGAGTAGCGGTTTTGCATCACGCAGAAGACTTTTTTCCCGTATAACTCTGCTGTGGAAAGGATTTTTCCGGCTTCTTCCGTATTCAAAGCCATCGGTTTTTCAATGACAACGTGATGACCGGTTTCCATCCCACGGATAGCCATCGCCGCATGTAAACCGTTCGGAACGCAAATATTCAGAACGTCAAAAGGAATGCCGGACGCGAGCAAAGATTCGAGTGAAGCGAATGATTGATGGATTGAAGGATTGAAGGATTGAAGGACTGAAGGCAGAATGTCGCAAATAGCCGCCAATTCCGCTTCCGGATTGCGTTGAATCATTTCGATGTGGCGTTTTCCAATATGTCCGCAACCCACTACGGCAAATCTAATTTTCCTTTCGCTTTCTTTATTCATCTCTTTCATCATTTACTATTTACCGCTAACCGTTAATCACTATTTATCTGTTTCCATACATTTCCCGGTAGTATTTCTGATAATCGCCGGAAGTTACTTTTTCCACCCAATCCTGATTTTCAAGATACCACCGGATTGTTTTTACAATTCCGTTTTCAAATTTAGTTTCGGGAACCCAACCCAATTCACTGGTAATTTTTGCAGGATCGATAGCGTAACGCTGGTCGTGTCCCAAACGGTCTTTGACGAATGTAATCAAATAATCGCCGGTAATCCAGTCCAGATTGTTCTGCTGCAAGTCACGTCCTTTCAAGGCGTTTTTGTAAGCCGGATTTTCTTCCATCAACCGCTTAATAGTCGAAATCACTAATTTGACGATATCAATATTCTTTTTCTCATTATGTCCTCCGATATTGTAAACTTCGCCGGGGCGCCCGTGAAGCAACACGCTGTCGATTGCTTTACAATGGTCTTCTACATACAGCCAGTCGCGAACATTGGAACCGTCGCCATAAACCGGAAGTTTTTTCTTTTCAAGAATATTCTTGATAATCAACGGAATCAATTTTTCCGGGAAATGATAGGGTCCGTAATTATTGGAACAGCGCGTGATATTGACCGGCAATTTATATGTTTCGGAATATGCCATGACAATCATATCGGCTGCAGCTTTGGAGGCAGAATAAGGACTTCGCGGATCTAACGGCGTCGTTTCGGTGAAATAACCGGTTTCTTTCAGGCTGCCGTAAACTTCATCCGTTGAGACTTGAAGATATTTAATTCCTTTCCGGTACACCGGATAGCCGGATTCGTTTTTTCCGGTTGTCCATGATTTTTTGGCTATATCCAATAAGTTCTGAGTTCCTAAAATGTTTGTTTTCAGGAATAGCTGCGGATTTTCAATGCTTCGGTCTACATGACTTTCGGCAGCGAAATTGACCACGAAATCGATTGGATATTTTTCAAAAATTTCCTTGACTATTTTCGGGTTGCTGATATTTCCCTTGATAAACGTTACGCGAGGATCGGTTAAATCCTCTTTGATTGTTCCGAGATTACCTGCATAAGTCAGATTGTCCAATATTACCAATTGAATATCCCGATGTTTTTTCAACAGATATTTCACAAAATTAGCGCCGATAAATCCTGCGCCGCCGGTCACTAAGTAGGTATTCATACACCGTAAATTCTTATTTTTATATTATAAAGAAAGGATATATTGTCCGTATTCGGTTTTATCAAGCGCTTTCCCTAATTTTTTCAATTGCTTATTATCGATCCAGTTGTTTCGCCACGCAATTTCTTCGATGCAAGAGATATAATATCCCTGTCGTTTCTGTATGGTCGCTACAAAATTAGATGCGTCTAAAAGGCTGTCGCAGCTACCGGTATCCAACCACGCAAATCCCCTGCTAAAAAGCTGTATTCTTAACCGGTTTTCATCCAGATAGGTGCGGTTGAGGTCGGTGATTTCATATTCGCCCCGCGCCGAAGGCTTCAACGCTTTAGCGCGTGAAACGACCGAATTATCGTAGAAATATAATCCCGGAACCGCATAGTTGGATTTGGGGCGTTCGGGTTTTTCTTCGATAGAGATTACTTTTCCCGTTTCATCAAAATCCACTACGCCATAAGCTCTCGGATCTTTTACTTCATAGCCGAAAATGCAAGCTCCGGATTCTATCGCTTTTGCTTCTCGAAGCATTTTGCTGAATCCTTGCCCGTGGAAAATATTATCGCCCAGAATCAAGCAGGCGGCATCGCCGCCGATAAATTCTCCGCCCAAAACAAATGCTTGCGCCAAACCGTTGGGTATTTGTTGAATAATATATTCAAATTTCATTCCTAAATTTTCTCCCGTTCCGAGCAGTTGTTGAAACATCGGTAAATCGCGCGGCGTAGAAATAATCAAAACCTCGCGGATTTCGGCAAGCATCAGCGTCGATAAAGGATAATAAATCATTGGTTTATCATACACCGGCATCATTTGTTTAGAAATGGACTTGGATAGTGGAAAAAGGCGAGTAGCGCTTCCTCCGGCTAAAATTATACCTTTCATATACGTTCAATTTCTTTTAATCGTTTTCCTGACCGGTCTTTTTCCGATAGTCGCAATAGCGACGGGTCTATCGGCCATTGAATTGCCAAATCGGAATCCATGCAGTCGATGGTTTGTTCATGAGCGGGAGAATAAATATTATCTACTTTGTAAGAAAAAACAGCAGTGTCGCTTAACACCAGAAATCCATGTGCAAATCCGCGCGGGATAAAAAATTGCCGTTTATTTTCTTCGGATAATTCAGTTGCAAGATATTTTCCAAAGGTGGCGGATGCTTTACGAATATCAATGGCAATGTCCCACACTTTTCCCTGTATTACTCTAACTAATTTGGCTTGAGCCGCTTCTCCCTCTTGATAATGAAATCCTCTAAAAACGCCATGCGATGATTTTGATTCATTATCCTGGATAAAATCCACTTTACCGATTTGCAGTTCAAACTCCGTTTTTTTATAACTCTCCATGAAATAGCCGCGTTCATCGTTAAAGACCACGGGGTCGATAATCCATAACCCGTCTATTCCGGTCTTGATATAATTCATAAATTATCATTTTTCGATAGGCAAAGGTAGCATTTTTTATAAAATAACGCTAAAAAGTGATTAAAAAATTTTTTTTCTTCGCATTTCGTATTACCTTTGTGTGTCATTAGGCTAAGAGATAATTTTTAATAAATTACAGCTCTAAAATGAAGGAAGTACTAATTATAGATGACGTAGTTACGTTAGGTTTGATGTTGAAGACCTGGTTTTTGAAGAAGGGCTTTCAAGCAAGAACTGCTATAAGTATAGGAGATGCCAAAAAAAGTATCCAAGAAGCGAAACCCGATTTAATTATTTCAGACTTACGACTTCCCGATGGCAGCGGTTTAGACTTGATCAAGTGGGTAAAAGATTATTATTCCGATATTGTTATCATTGTAATGACAAACTACGCTGATATTCAAACTGCCGTAGAATGTATCCGTTCCGGCGCTTATGATTATGTTGCAAAGCCGTTGAATCCGGAAGAGATCTTAACGAAAATACAAGCTCTTGAAAATACGAAAGAGAAGAAAGTAGCCCAGTCGTCTTCATCAGGCAACGCCGCCGGTCAAAATACCGGATTCGTGCGCGGAATTTCGCTCGAATATAAAAAAGTATATGAATATGTCGATTTAGTCGCCCCGACCAATTTGTCCGTTTTCATTAAGGGAGAAAGCGGCGTAGGGAAAGAACATATTGCCCGTCTGATTCATGATAGAAGCCAAAGGGCTGCCGGTCCCTTTGTTCCGGTAGATTGCGGCGTGATGTCGAAAGAATTATCGGCAAGCGACTTTTTCGGTCACATTCGCGGTTCGTTCACCGGCGCTATTCACGATAAAAAAGGACATTTTGAGATAGCAAATAAGGGAACTTTATTTCTTGATGAAGTTGGAAATCTTTCTGTGGACACGCAGATGCAATTATTACGGGTACTTCAGGAAAAGAAAATCAAGCCTGTTGGCGCCAACAAGGAAATTCCGGTCGATGTACGGATTGTTACGGCGACCAACGAAGATATGGAAAAAGCGATTGCTTCCGGTCGCTTCCGTTCCGATTTATTTCACCGGCTGAATGAATTTTTGATTCAAATTCCAACGCTGGAGAACTGCCAGGAAGATATTTCTATCTTTGCCAGTCATTTTCTGCAGATGGCAAATTTGGAAATGGGTAAGAATGTCGCAGGATTCGACGAAAGCATCATGGAACTCTTTCAATCTTATCATTGGCCCGGAAATATCAGGGAATTAAAGAATGCGGTTTTCAGATTGACGCTTGTTACCCAGGAACAAATTATCAAAGCGGATTTATTGAAAGAGACAATTCCCGACATTTATTATCATGAGCATTCAAATAATTTGAATAACAAAGAAATGCAGGAAAGAAAACGTATAAAAGACGCGCTAAAAAAGGCGAACAACAATAAATCCAAAGCTGCCGAGTTGTTAGAGATAGACCGTAAAACTTTATACAAACGGATGTCTTTATATAATATTGATATATAATAACAACAGATGAAAATTCCCTTGATAAACACACGGTCTATCGTAATCTTAGGTTATTGTATTCTTGTATTTTTAGCAATGGCGGGAATTGTTACGATCTATATGGAAGTAATCAAATCGTACGGACAAAGCCAGGAAAACTCCAACTTGAAAAGGGAACTGATCGATTTAAGTAATACCTTGACAACCATGTATCAAGCGGAAGGTACAGCCAGTCTCTTGGCTTTTGCCGATGAGGATAAAAATTTGAAACAGGAATATGACTCTTTGACCAATCGTGTGTTTGACCAGATCGATTCACTCCGGATTACTTCAACCGATTCAATTATCAACACCAGCATCGACAGTTTATCGTCGTTACTTATGCAAAAGCGGAAATATGCGCTGGAAATGTTTGATTTAATGGCGAGTATAAACACGAATATAGTAAAAGAATTTACGAAAAGAACGGTTATTACCAGCGGAGATACCAATAAACTGAACGACCTCTTAGCCAGCGTAACTCAGGATAGAGCCGACACCATTCAGATTATACCCGAAAAAAAAGGTTTTTTCCAGCGAGTGAAAGATGCCGTTAAACCTAACAACGATACGCTTACCCATATATCAAAAAGTTCTCTTTTCGAGACGAAATCTTTATCCATTCCCCTGTTAAGCGATACAATCATTGATTTTATTAATAAGATTGATAAACACGCTAAAACGAAGAATTCCAAAATTACGCATCAATTGCTTACCCGTCAACACGAATTGTATATTATCAAAGAACTTGCCGGAACCCAAATCAATAAGATTATGGAGGCAATGAAAAATAGGGAATACCAAGCAAATCTGGATATTTTAAAAGAAAATAACGAGTCTTTGAAACGATCTACTATGCTGGTTGCAGTTGTCGGTATATTGGCTTTGGTAGTCGCCATATTTTTTATGTCCTGGATAGTGCAGTCGCTAAACAAGGCGCAACGGTTGCAAAAAAGTATTCAGGAGGCAAATAAACAGGCGGAGATATTACTGACATCCCGGGAACAACTCATCTATACGATTACGCATGACCTAAAAGCGCCGATCAGTTCGATTATCGGCTTTCTTGACTTGTTGCGCGAAGACGTATTTTCTCAAAAACAGCAGTATTATCTTAACAATATGCATTCATCGGCTTTGCATATTTTGGATTTGGTGCGCAATCTGCTGGATTTCCATTCCGTAGAAAAAGTGCAGCCTCAATTAACGGTTGTCGCCTTTTCGCCGGCTTCGCTTATTCACAATATTTATGAAAGTTTTCTTCCTTTGGCGCAAAAAAAGGAATTAGTATTTGAGCTAAATTCATCCCTCGAAGAAACAAAGGCTTTTTTGAGCGATCCATATTATATACGGCAGATAGTAAATAATTTACTCTCAAATGCAATTAAATTTACGCAAAGAAAAGGTAAGATTTTTCTGATCGCGTCGTTGGAAGAACAAAATCAGTGGAAGATTTCCGTACAGGACAATGGGCAAGGAATAGATTCCGCCGATCTTCCCAAAATTTATGAAGAATTTGTGCGTTTGGGTAAGACCGGCGAAAATGAGGAAGGTACGGGTTTGGGATTGCCTATATCCAAGCAATTGGCTACTTTGTTGGGAGGAACGATTGAAGTAGAATCCCAAAAAGGAAGGGGTTCCGTTTTTACGTTACTTATTCCATTGGCTACTGTTACGGAAAAATCGGATATCCAATCGGATAATACTACTGATGTTTCTTCCGGCAGAATCCTGTTTGTAGATGACGATCGCGTACAACTGAACCTTGTTTCCGAATTGATGAAAAGGGAAGAATTGCCTTACATTTGTTGTTCAAGCGCTTATGAAGCATTGAACCTTTTGCGGGAAAAACCGGTAGATATTATTTTCACCGACATTCATATTCCTGATATGGAAGGATTTGAATTACTGAAACAAATCAGAAGCATGGATTTTCCGCAAGCGGCTACCGTCCCGATTATCGCTCTTTCGGCTGATTCCCAAAAGACGGAATCCGATGTGAAAGCGGCAGGATTTAATGAATTTCTTATTAAACCATTTTCATTGCTACATTTGTTGGATGTTATAGAAAAATATACCTGCTTCAAACGGAAATCGGATTGGATTTATCCGGAGAATGAAGGAACCGAATGGCAAAGAGTAATGAATTTGGTAGCGGATGATTCGGAAACCGCTACGAAAATAATCAATTCGTTTACGGAAGAAACAAATAAAGACAAGACGAATTTGGAAAGCGCTTTTCAACGGGACGACAAGGAAGCCGTCAAACAAATCTCCCATAAAATGCTTACTTTGATGCAGATGATTTCTGCTCACGATATTGTTTCCATATTAACTGATTTTGAGAAAGGCGATATATCCGAAGATAAAAAGACAATTTTATTTCAGCTTCTGGATGAAACAATAAAAGAAGTGGAAACGAAGCGCTAAATGAAGGAATTAAGAATCAGAAATTTTAACATTAAAAAATTTAAAGATATGAAAATTTTAGTAGCAACAGAAAAGCCATTTGCAGCGGACGCTGTTCAGAAAATCAAACAAGTCATTGACAATGCAGGATTTGAATTTATTCTATTGGAAAAATATACGGATAAATCGCAGTTATTAGATGCCGTAAAAGAGGTGAATGCCATCATCATCCGCAGCGATGAGATTGATGCGGAAGTTTTGGATGCGGCTAAACAGTTGAAAATTGTTGTACGCGCCGGCGCAGGATACGATAATGTGGATTTGAATGCTGCAACTGCTCACGGAGTGGTTGTTATGAACACGCCGGGGCAAAATGCCAACGCAGTAGCCGAATTGGTTTTCGGCATGATGGTATATGCCGTCCGCAGCATGTTTGACGGAAATTCAGGTACGGAATTAATGGGAAAGAAATTAGGTATTCACGCTTATGGAAATGTCGGACGGAATGTTGCCCGCATCGCCAAAGGATTCGGAATGGAAGTGTATGCTTACGACGCCTTTGTTCCTGCCGAAGCCATTGAAAAAGACGGAGTCAAAGCGCTTGCTTCCGTCGACGAATTGTATACAAAATGCCAATATGTTTCACTCCATATTCCCGCAACTGCCGAAACGAAAAATTCCATCAACTTTGCCTTGTTGGAAAAAATGCCGAAAAAAGCCATTTTAGTGAATACTGCCCGTAAAGAAGTTATTAATGAAGCGGAATTAATGAAACTGATGGAAGCTCGTCCCGATTTCAAATATTTAACGGATATTACTCCTTCAAACGATGCCGAATTGAAAGAAAAGTTTCAGCAACGCTATTTTACGACTCCCAAAAAGATGGGCGCTCAAACCGCCGAAGCGAATAATAATGCCGGAATTGCCGCCGCTAATCAGATTGTGGACTTTTTCAAAAATGGAAATACGACGTTCCAGGTAAACAAATAATCCGCCAACTTGCCCAAATTAAGAAAAATATGATGCGTAAGCAATTTTCTACTCATTTAAATCCCTTAATCCGGCAATTGAATAAAAATCCCAAGGATTTTACGAAGGAAGATATTATTCAATTCATTGAAAGTAACGAGATTAAAATGTTAAACTTCCGTTATGCCGGAGGTGATGGCAGACTGAAAACCCTCAATTTTACGGTGAGCGACTTCGATTATTTGGAAGAAGTTCTATCGCATGGTGAACGCGTCGACGGTTCAAGTTTGTTTTCATTTGTAGAAACCGGATCCAGCGATTTGTATGTTATTCCGCGATTCCGGACTGCATTTGTTGATCCTTTCGCAGAATTACCGACGCTTTGCTTGCTGTGTTCCTATTACACAAAAGACGGAAAACCATTGGAAATCTCTCCGGAGTATATTTTGAAAAAAGCCGCAAAATCATTTCGTGCCGTTACCGGTATGGAGTTTCAGGCAATGGGTGAATTGGAATATTATGTCGTCGGGAAAAAAGAAGAACTCTTTTTGGCGACCGACCAGAAAGGTTATCATGAATCATCGCCTTTTGCCAAGTTTGAAAATTTCAGGATGGAGGTAATGTATATGCTTGCTTGTGCCGGTTGTATGGTGAAATATGGACATTCGGAAGTAGGAAACTTCACTTTGGAGGATAAGATTTACGAACAAAATGAAATTGAATTTTTGGTTACGGATGTGGAAGATGCAGCCAATCACCTGATTATTGCCAAATGGATTATACGTAAATTGGCGTATAAATATAAGTTGGACGTCACATTTGCGCCCAAAATTACGGCGGGAAAAGCGGGAAGCGGAATGCACATTCACACGCGCATGGTGAAAGACGGCAAAAATTGTATGGTTACCGCCGGAAAGCTGAACGATAGGGCAAAAACAGCTATCGCAGGATATATGCAATGCGCTCCTTCCTTAACGGCATTTGGGAATCGAAATCCGACTTCTTATTTCCGCTTGGTTCCGCATCAGGAAGCGCCTACGACTATCTGTTGGGGCGACAGGAACCGCTCGGTATTGGTTCGCGTTCCCTTAGGCTGGACAACCAAAGAAGATATGGTTGCCGCTGAAAATCCATTGGAAAATCCGGTAGAAATGCACGGTTCTGAAAAACAAACGGTGGAATTTCGAGCTCCCGACTGCTCGGCGGATGTGTATCTGTTGCTGGCAGGACTTACGGTCGCCGCCCGTAGCGGATTTGAAATGCAAAACGCTTTGGAAGTTGCAGCTAAAACATACGTCGACGTCAACATTTTCCATACGGAGCATAAAGATAAAATCGCTGAATTGAAAAGTTTACCCGAATCCTGTTGGGAATCGGCAGAGATGTTGGACAAACAACGGGAGATTTATGAACGCCACGAGGTTTTTCCTGCTCGGATTATTGATGGAATTATCAACGAGTTAAAGAAATTTGATGATAAGGATATTCGTAAAGAGTTGGAAAATAATCCTGATAAAATGATGGAATTAGTGCGGATGTATTATTATTGCGGATAATTTGAAACGATTATGAATATAAAACTTCGTCTTACGGTCATGCAATTCCTCGAATTTTTCATTTGGGGATCGTGGCTGATTTCGTTCGGTAAATATATGGGCAGCTTAGGCATGGGCGACAAAATCGGAACGCTGTTTGCGACGGCGGGTATTGCCGCCATTATCATGCCTGCGATTGTAGGAATTATCGCCGACCGGTGGCTCAATTCGGAAAAATTGTTGGGAATCCTGCATTTGCTTGGAGCCTGTTGTCTCTTCATGTCTTCCAGAGCCGCAACTTTTAATGAATTGTATCTTTACATATTTTTGAATGCATTGGTATTCATGCCAACCATCGGACTGAGTTACTCCGTTTGCTACAGTATCATGGCAAACCGCAAGATGGATACGGTCAAGGACTTTCCGTCGATTCGCACTTGGGGAACGGTCGGATTTATCATTGCCATGTGGATAGTCAGTTGGGCAAAATGGGAGACAAGTTCCAATCAGTTATTATTGGCAAGCGTTTCGGCTTTGGTTTTGGGCGTTTATTCCTTTACGCTGCCTCCATCGCCGCCGACGAAGGTGCAGAAAGGCAGTTCGCTGATTTCTGTTTTGGGATTAGATGCGCTGGTATTACTGAAACAACGGAAAATGGCAATTTTCTTCCTGTTTGCGATTTTGTTGGGAGTTTGCCTGCAAATTACCAATTCGTATGGAAGTCGTTTTTTTGATAGTTTCAAAGCGGGCTATCCCGATTCGTTCGTAGTAGATCATGCCAATATACTGCTGTCTATATCGCAGATTTCCGAAGCTTTATTTATTCTGGCAATACCTTTTTTTATGCGCCGGTTCGGAATTAAGACGGTGATGTTGATGAGTCTGGGCGCTTGGGTATTCCGTTTTGGTCTGTTTGGCGTCGGCAACCCCGGCAATGGTTTGATTTGGCTGATACTTTCGATGATTGTCTATGGAATGGCGTTCGATTTCTTTAACATTTCTGGCTCCTTATTTATTGAGAAGGAAACGCCGCCCAAATTCCGCGCCAGCGCTCAAGGAATGTTGATGATGGTCACCAATGGGCTGGGAGCCATTGTCGGTAATTATAGCGCTGAAGCGATTATTAACTATTATACGCATGATGGCGTGACTGCCTGGCCCGTCTGTTGGTTTATATTTGCCGGCTATGCGTTTGTCATTGGTATTTTATTTGCGTTGTTTTTTCAATATAAGCCTGCAATAACAAACAGATAACTAATTCATTATGAAAATTCAATTAATCGTAGCCGGCAAAACCAATCAAAATTTTGTGCAGCAAGGGTTCATTGAATTCCGTACCCGTTTGGAACATTATTATCCGTTTGAAATAGAAATTATTCCGGATATAAAAAATACCGGAGGGCTTTCGGCTGAACAACTGAAAGAGAAAGAAGGAGAGAAATTGCTTCAATCATTCCAACCGGGCGATTATATTGTGTTGTTGGATGAACGCGGGAAAGAATTTACTTCTGTAGAATTTGCCGGATACATTGAAAAGAAAACGCATACGAGTTCAAAGCGGTTGGTTTTTGTCATCGGAGGCGCTTATGGTTTTTCAA
>Ga0123354_10002236_pt1 | contig 25235 bp, 22 predicted proteins | sample TergutLab28metaG_2_FD_97872 | JGI IMG/M metagenome (GOLD analysis project Ga0123354, IMG submission 97872) | Labiotermes labralis P4 segment gut microbial communities from Petit-Saut dam, French Guiana - Lab288 P4 | ecosystem: Host-associated > Arthropoda: Insects > Digestive system > Gut ...
AAAGCGGTGACCAGAAGCGCCGCTAAGGCGGGGAAAAGAAGGTTGGCCGGCAGGATGGAGAGAAAATAGAGGCAGGTGGCCATAATGAGGAATCCGGCCACCTTTTCGATGTATGTCAGCCACGCTCCCGGGCGGGGTACAAAGCGCACAAGTTTGGGCCTTATGGCCAGGGCCATATAGGGCGACGCCATGCCGATGCCGATGGAAAAAAACACGGTCACCACCACAGGCACGGACTGCAAGAGCGTCCAGGCCAGCACGCCGCCCAAAAAGGGGCCGGAACAGGGGGTGGCCAGAAGGGTGGCCAGAAATCCGGTGGAAAACGCCTGGAGTTTGGGGTGCGTTTCGTGGCGCATGGTCGGCTTAAGGTCGATCATCGGCAGGTGGAAGACCCCAAAAAGCGACAATCCCAGCGCGAAAAGGACCACCGCCGCGCCAAGGATGATTCCCGGCCGCTGAAAAAGCTGCCCCCAGGCCAGCCCCGCAAGCCCCAGGACAAGGGCCAGGAGGCTGAAATAGGCCAGTACGCCAAAGGAAAAGAAGAGGTTATGTTCCCGGATGGTGAAGTGGCGGTCGCGCTCTTTTTCGGCGGCGCAGGCGGCCAGAAGCCCGGAGAGCTTGAGGCAGGCCACAGGCAGCACGCAGGGCATGAGATTTAAGAGAAATCCGGCCACAAGGGCCAGGGCGATGGCCTTGAGAATACCTGTTACTTCAAGGCCCGGCGTGATGGAGCGCGGGGAGAAGTGAAATTGGGACGCCTGGGACGCCTGTGCGTCCGGCAAAGAAAGCGCGGGGGCATCGGTATGCGCCGCCGTTTTTTCCGTTCCCGTCAATGTTTGAAACTGCGGCCACCAGGGCTGGCCGCTGGCGGGGGCGGGAATAGCCTTGGAGAAGAAGTCCGTTTGAAAGCGCGTCGGCCAGCAACTGGTGGCGGAGCAGGCCAGAAGGCTAACCATTGCCGTGAGGCGCGCATCCTTGGGTGTGCCGTGGGGCAGGGGAATGAACAGGGGGGTCGGACCGTCATAGACGTTGACGGTTTTGCCTTTCTCGAAGGGGTCCGGGATCTGTTTTCCCGGCGGATAGAGTACGGCGAGGGGCGCTTCCTGGGAGTCCAGGCGGACAGTGGCCACAGTCGGCAATCCCGCCTGGCCGGGAGTATGGGCGTAGGTTTTATAGCCCTCTGCGGGTGTGATCCACAAAACGGCCAGCAGGTCCCCGGAGGGCAGAGCGGCCAGTTCCCATCGGGCCTGGACCTTCGCCGCTGCCGGCGCATCGGGGACCTGGGCTCCGGCATCCGCAAAAGGCGCGAGAAGCGCCAAAAAGAGCGTAAGGGTAATGAAACATGCGCGCATAAAAGATTCCGCCGCTTTTCTTCATACGCCAGCGCGCCGGGCAGAGCAAGGCGCCGGCTTACAAACCCAGAATGAGAAAAAAGGTTGCGGTCACGGCCGTGGGGACAAGAGCGCCGAGAAAAAGTCCCAGCGGGCGTATGATCTGGGCCTTGAAGGCGTGTTTCAAGAGAGCGTGTCCGGCGGGATTGGGGGCATTGGCGATAAGCGTAAGCCCGCCCCCGGTTATGGCTCCGGCCAGAAGCGAAACCTTCTGCTGATCGGAAAAGTTTTCCACCAAAGCGCCAAGATACGCGAGCGCCGCGTTGTCCGTGATGCTGGTAAGCCCCAATGCCCCGAAATACAAAGACAGATGATCCATGCCGGAAATAAGCGGCTGTATCCAAAACCGCTGCTGGGGGCCAAGAAGGGCGAGCCCGGCCAGAAATACCCCGACAAAGAGCGCCGGACGTATATACAATTTGGATTGATGCGGCTCGTATGCGTCGGCAAAGCCCAGAAAGACCACCAGCACGGCGAGCAAGACCACCGGATGATGCAAAAGAGTCACCAGAAGAACGAGCGTGGCCAGATGCATGCAGGTGATCCAGGCGGGCGCGGGTTCCCTCTTGTGCGGCGTGGGGCTCGCGTCCAGGGCTTTGAGCGGCCCGGCGAAGACCACGGTCAAAAGCAGGGCGTTGGCCGCTACGGCCAGTATGGCGATCCAGCCAAAGCGCGAAAATATGTCCCAGCTCTCCCATCCCCAGATTCGCGCGGACATGATGACCGGCGGGGCCGCGAAATGCGTGAGTACCCCGCCGATGGAAATATTGACGAAGAGCGTGCCGAGCATGGCGTATTTGAGAGACTCGGGCAGAGACTGGCGAAAAAAGATCCGGGAGAGGATGAGGGCGGTCACGGTCATGGCCGCCGGTTCGGTAATGAACGATCCCAGAAGCGGCCCGATAAAGAGCGCCGTGAAGCATGTGGTCATGCCCTTTGGACCGGGGAGTTTTTCAGCCGCGCCGGTGATGATCCGCGTGGCCAGGTCCACCACAGGCCGCGTGGAGGCCACGACCATGACCGCGAAGACAAAGACCGGTTCGGCAAGAGAGGCCGATTCCAGGTATTTGACGGCAGCCCCCGGCCCGTTGGCGAGTCCCATAAGAAAGAGAAAAACAACGGCCCAGAGTCCGAAGGCTATTTCCACTTCGCTCAGTAAATGCCAGAAGCCTTTGTGCGGGCCGTTTTTCCCGGCGAGGCTTCCGAAGCGGCCAGCGAGAAACATGTGGAAGATCGCGGCCGCGAAAGTGACGACCCCAAGCGTTTGCGTGAGCCATGTCGCGGCATTTCCGATGTTTTCCAAATCGGTACGTCCTTATCCTCAGCCTTTCGCGCCGTAGCGCTCCACGCGTTCCTTGTAGGCCCGCACGCCGTCGGCGATGCCCTTGGTCAGGCGCTTCAAGTAGCGATCGTCCTTAAGTTTGGCCGCCTCGGCGGGATTGGTGATATAGCCCATCTCCACCAAAATCGCGGGCATCTTGGCTCCGAGCAGCACGAGAAAGGGCGCTTCGTGCGTGCCCCGGTCTTTCAGGCTCGAGGCGCGGCGGACCTCTTGCACGGTGGTCTTGTGGGCCGCTTTGGCAAAATCGAGGGACTCCGTGAGCTTGGAGGAGTGCATCAGCTCATCCAAAAGGCGCTGCATATCCGAGATGCGCCGCGCATCCACGGCGTTTTCCCGCGCGGCCACGCGTACCTCGTCGGGCGTGGAGGCGAGGTTTAGCGAATAGATCTCAAGCCCTGACGATCCCGCGCTTTTGTGGGCATTGCAGTGGATGGAAATAAAGAGATCGGCGTGGCGGGCATTGGCCATGGCCGTGCGGCGCTTCAAGGGGACAAAGACATCTGTTACGCGCGTGTAGAGGACTTGAAAGCCCATCTTGCGAAGCCATCCTCCCAGAAGTTTCGCCGCTTTCAGGGTGACGGTCTTCTCTTTGAGCCCCCCGACGCCTATGGCTCCGGGATCTTTGCCGCCATGCCCGGCATCCACCATCACCGTGTGAACCGTAAGCCCCAGCTGTTCCACAAGCTGCTTGGCCATTTTCCGGCGGCCGGGGCTTACGGCGTCCGTTTTGGGATGATGCTTGGCGGTCTTGGCCGTTTTCGCCTGGGATGGGGCGTGCGGCGTATGCGCCGCCTTCGGCGCGGGCGCGGCCAAAGTCAGAGACGCCCACAGGACGAAAAAGCCGGTCAAAACCACCCGGAGTTTCATGTCATTCCACGGTAACGCTTTTGGCCAGATTGCGCGGCTGATCCACATCTTTGCCCAAATAATCGGCCATTTCGTAGGCGAAAAGCTGCAGTGCGGGCAGCAGCATGAAGGCGTTCAAGGGACCCCATACCTCTGGAACCTCCCAGGAGTGATCCACGGCGAGACTCTGGGAGGGATTGGTCAGAGCGATAATTTGACCGCCGCGCGCCTGCACTTCCTGGAGATTCGACTTCACCTTGGGATAGAGTTCGTCGCAGGGGGCCAGGGCGAAGGTGGGGAACTTGGGGTCAATGAGCGCTATGGGTCCGTGCTTCATTTCGCCCGACGCGTAGCCTTCCGCGTGGATGTAGCTTATTTCCTTCAATTTAAGCGCGCCTTCCAGGGCCAGAGGATAACAGGGGCCGCGTCCGAGATAGAGAAAGCTGCGGGCCTCGGAGTAGGCGCGGGCAAGCTCTGCCGCGCGGGGGCGAAGCCTGGGAAGCTCCGCCTCCAAAAGAGCGGGCAGATGAGCCAAAGCCTGGCCGCAGTTGGCCGCGACATCCGGCGGCAAAACGCCTTTTTGCCGGCCCCAGTGCAGGGCGAAGAGCGCCAAGAGCGTCAGCTGCGAACACATGGCCTTTGTGGAGGCCACGCTTATTTCAGGCCCGGCCTGGGTGTAGATCACCTGGTCGGCCTCGCGCGACACGGTGGAGCCCACCACATTGCACAACCCGATGACCCGCGCCCCGCGCTCTTTGGCCAGACGGATGCCGGCCAGGGTATCCGCGGTCTCGCCGGACTGGGAGATGGCCAGAACCGTGTCGCCTGGGCCTATGAGGGGGGCGCGGTAGCGGAATTCCGAGGCGATCTCCACCCGCGTGGGGATTTGCGCCCAGTTTTCAAGAAGGTACATGCCCCACAGCCCGGCGTGGAAGCTCGTGCCGCAGGCCACGATAAAGAGCCGTTCAGGGGCGCTTTCCCCCGTAAGTTCGGGCAGACTGGCCGTGCCCGCGGCGCGGTCCAGACGGCCGGTCAGGCAGTCGGCGATGACCTGGGGCTGCTCGAAAATTTCCTTGAGCATAAAGTGCTTGTAGCCGCCTTTTTGGGCGGCCTGCACGTCCCAGGCGATATGGCGCGGGGTCTTGGCCAGGGGAGCAAGCGTCGCGGCATCCATGACCTGCCAGGAATTGGCGTCGATGCGCGCCATCTCGCCGTCCTCCAAAAAGACCACTTCCCTGGTGTAGGGCAGAAACGCCGGGATGTCCGAGGCCACGAAGTTTTCGCCGACCCCGATGCCCAGAACCAGGGGCGAGGATTTGCGCGCGGCGTAAACAAGCCCCGGATGCGCGCGCGAGACCACGGCAATGGCGTAGGAGCCCTCCACGCGCGACAAGGCCTTGGATATGGCCTGATCGAGTTTTCCCGTTTCGGTAAGGTAGTGGCCGATAAGCTTGGCCAGGACCTCGGTGTCGGTCTCGGAGGTGAAGCTGAGTCCCAAGGCCGAAAGCTCGGCGCGCAGATCCTGATAGTTCTCGATGATGCCGTTGTGGACGAGCGCCACGGCCCCGGTCTGGTCGCAATGGGGGTGGGCGTTTCGCTCCACGGGCAGGCCGTGGGTGGCCCAGCGGGTGTGGCCCATTCCGGACGTGGCCGTGTGGGCGGGAGCCTGGGCCAGCTTGGCCTCAAGATTGGCGAGCTTGCCTTCGCAGCGTGTGACGTGCAGATCGCCCTGCTGGGCATACGCCACCCCTGCCGAGTCGTACCCCCGGTATTCCAGGCGCTTCAAGCCCTCGATGATGACGTTGACCGCCGGTCTGTGGCCGCTGTAGCCGATAATGCCGCACATATGTCTTTATCCTTTATCCGGCCAGAAATTCGGGCAGGCGCTTGACGGCCTGGCGCATGGCTCGGCCCCTGTGGCTGCGTTCATTTTTTTGTTCAGGGGACATTTGCGCGGCGGAAAGGCCGATTTCCGGGTCCAAAAACAGGGGATCGTAGCCAAAGCCGTTACGCCCCACAGGCTCGTGGGCCAGCATCCCCGGCCATTCGCCCCTAAAGAGGAGTTCTTGTCCGTTGGGGGCCAGGACCGCCACAACCGAGACGAACCGGCAGCCGCGCAGGGCGTCCGGCACGTCCTTCATGGCCGTCAGAAGTTTCTCGTTGTTTGCGGCGTCCGTGGCGTTTTCGCCCGAATATCTGGCCGAGTAAACCCCAGGCGCTCCGCCAAGCGCATCCACCGCCAGCCCGGAATCGTCGGCTAAGGCCACAAGTCCGGTGGCCAAGCTTACGGCGCGGGCTTTGATGCGGGCGTTTTCCTCGAAGGTGTCGCCCGTTTCGGGAATATCCCCTATTTCAGGGAAGCGGGTAAGCCCCAATACTTCGATGTCAAGACCGGCCAGCATGGCTTGCAGCTCACGGACCTTGCCCTGATTGCGGGTGGCCAGAACGATGCGTTTCATCCTTTTTCCTTTAACTCCAGGCTGTGAGGGATTGTGGGGATCGCGACGCCCTGTTCCTGGAAGAGCTTTTCCACGGCCATGTGCACCTCTGAAACGACGCGCGCGGCATTGTCCAGATCGTCCACCCAGAACAGGAGCTTGAAGCGCACGGCGATGTCGCCGAAGGAAATAAGCTGGACCGCGGGCTTGGGCGTGGCCAGGACGTGCGGCCGGGAAGAGGCGGCCCGTAAAAGCAGACTGCGTACCTGCTCGACGTCCGCGCCGTAGGCCACGCCGATGTCCACAGCGCGCCGGACGCGGCGGTCCTTGTGGGACCAGTTCATGAGTTTCTGGGTGATGAGGTCGGAGTTGGGCACAAAGAGCGTGGCGTTGTCAAAGGTCTGGACAACGGTATTGCGGATGTTCACGCGCTGCACGGTTCCCCAGATGTCGCCGATCTGCAGCACGTCCCCGGCCTGCACCGAGCGTCCGAACAAGAGGATAAGCCCGGAGATGAAGTTGTTTATGATATGCTGCAGCCCAAAGCCGATGCCGACGGATAAGCCTCCGGCCACCACCGCGAGGCTGGTCAGGCTCGCCCCTGCCAGCTCCATGGCGGACAGGGCGAAAATACCCCAGATGACATACGCGGAGAGCGTCTCCAAAAGATTCAGGATGCCGTGTTCCAGGTCGGGACGCTTGCCGGGAAGCGTGGCGATGAGCCGGTCGGCCACCCTGGTCGCCGCGCGGGCGAGATAGAAGCCGGTGAAGATTTCCGTCAGCCGCAAGAGGTCCAGAGTGACGCCTCTGTTCGTCAAATTGGTGCTGATAATGGCCCGGAAGACGCTCTGTCCGCCAAGGGAGATGGACAGCCAGAAGAGAAAGCCCCCGGCGGACAGGACGGCCGAAAGCGGCGTGGCGATCCCGCGGGCCAGATCCATCAGCACATTGGACGTAAGGCTTTGGGCGGGCCGGGACAAAAGCCGTTTGCCCAGGTCGTTTAAGGCGATGCCGATCTGGAGGAACACCAAAAGGAGAAACCAGCCCTTGGCGATGAGAAGCGTCAGGTTCACCCAGCCAAAGATCGTGGGCACGCACAGTATCGGATACAGCCAGCCTCCGGACACGGAAAGGCGGGCCGTCAGGTCCTTTCCAGGCGGAATTTTGGAATTGCGGCTGACCCAGCCCGCCAGAAGGAGCAGAAGAATCCACGGCGCCGCCCGCGTCACGTCGGGCAGCCAGGGCAGATCGAGAATTGTGGCCGCAACGAACATCCACCAGGCGCGGGAGCCGGGCTTGCGGACGCTCACGGGCGCGGCGGCGGAAGCGAGTTCATCTTGCGCGGACGCCTCTGCCGTAAGCGGCCCGTCAGCGGGGGAGGGCACTGCTGCGGCGTCCCCGGCCGTGATGCCGGCCTGCGGTTCCGGATCCTTTGTGCGCGCTCCGACCGCCTTGCCGCGAAGTCCCCGCAAATACCAGGCCAGTCCGAGAAGCCCCCTGGCCAGGAGGATTTCGGCCAGTGCGCTGGCCTGGGCATTTATGAGGACAAACGCTGTCCCCGATGTGGCCCACAGAACCGCCGCGCCCGCGCTCACCCAGGACAGGGCGCGCAAGAGCCGTCTGGAATTGAGCCATGGCACGCGCGCCCCGGCCTTTTTCAAGATGATCGCCCAGAGCGCGATAAGTATCGCCAGGAGCCCGAACATACGCTCAAAAAGCTCCAGGGTTTTTCCCTGGTCGCCGCCCAGGAAGCTGCCCATGGTGCTTACGCGGTTGGGCAGATCGGCAACCTGCGCGATGCCGGCGGTCCAGCCCCTTAAGGAGAAGATCATGTTGCCGGGCGTCAGGTAATAGTTGTGCCAGGCCAAGGGAATTTTTTCGGTGACCGTTTTTGCGGTTTGGTCAATGGTTGCCTGCATGTCGCGGGCGGGGCCGAGGACCTGTTCGATCAAGGCCTGCCCCCGGCCGAGCCTTTCCTTTAACTTGCCTATATCGGCCAGGAAATCGGACAGCGATTTCCCGCCGCGCTGGGCAACGGCATCCGCCTGGGGGGCGGCGCTTGTTGGCGGGGAGCTGTCCGTGGGCTGCTCGTTGGCGAATTCTTTTCCCAGCGATTCCAGGCGTTCCTGGGCGTTTTTCAGCGTCAGCTGCGCCTTGCGGAAAGGCTCGGCTATCGTGTTCAACTGGGTGCCGAGGATATTAAGGCCGCCAAGCACCGCGCGAAGCTCCATGGGGTTCGATTCCGAGACGCGGGCCATCACGATGAGTTCGTCCAGCTTGTCGCGCAGGCTCGTCAGATCCTGTCTGGCGTCCGTTATCATGCCCCGCAGATGGGAGATCCCGTCTTTGGACGTGAGCTGGTATCTGATCTCATCTATATTGCGCTGGTACATGATCTTCCAGGAATCGTTGGCAACGGGGTCCTGGGCGGCATTTGTGGCGTTTTGCGCGAATGCCGCGGCGGCGGTCAGAAGAAAGAGGATGGCGCAGAAGAAAACGCGGCGGATCATAAGGCCCCTCCGAGGGGATTTGTCTTTCAAACGATTCCTGATACCGTGCCGTTTCCATGACGGCAAGACGCTTCACCCTGCCTATACACGTTATTTCTCTTGGCTGCCCCAAAAATTTTGTGGACACGGAACTCCTGCTCGGCGGACTGCCGGGCAAGCCGCGCCTCGTGGCGCGTCCCGAAGACGCGGCCGTGGTTCTGGTCAATACCTGTGGATTCATCCGTCCGGCCGTGGAGGAGTCCCTCTCCGAAATATTAACCGTGGCCGCCGCCATCCGGGGGCGTACCCCCAAACCGCTCCTGGCCGTGGCCGGATGCCTGGTCAGCCGCTACGGCGAGGATCTCAAGGCGGGACTGCCCGAGGTGGACCTCTGGCTTTCCACCCATGAACTGCCCGATTGGCCGGGCAAGATAGCGCGGGCTCTCAAACGGCCCACTGGTCAGGAACCTTCCAGGATATTTTCCACCGCGCCAAGTTTCGCCTACTTAAAGATCAGCGAAGGCTGCCGCCACGCGTGCCGGTTCTGCACGATCCCCTCCATCCGGGGGCGCCTGAAAAGCCGTCCGATCCCCGCGCTCGTCTGTGAAGCCCGAAACATCCTGGCCACAGGACGAAAAGAAATCATCCTCGTGGCCCAGGATCTTACCGCCTATGGCCGGGATCTGGGTTCCGGCGTCAATCTCCAGCCGCTTTTGGAAGCGCTGTTGCCCCTTTCCGGCCTGGAACGCCTGAGGCTCCTCTATCTCTATCCGGCGGGGCTTACCCTGAGGCTCCTTGATTTCCTCAAAGCCGCCGGTCCGCCTTTTGTGCCCTATTTCGACATCCCCCTGCAGCACTCCCACCCGGATGTCCTTAAATCCATGGGGCGTCCCTTTGCCAAAGACCCCCGCCGGGCCGTCGATCTGGTACGCTCCCGCTTTCCGGACGCGGCCATCCGCACGAGCCTCATCACCGGCTACCCCGGCGAGACCAGAACCCATTTCAAACATCTGCTCAATTTCGTGCGCGAGGCGCGCTTTGCGCATTTGGGCGTTTTCGCCTTCCAGGCCGAGAGCGGCACGCCGGCGGCCAAACTCGAAGGCCAGGTCTCCATGAAGACCCGCGCGTCGCGCCGGGAAGAGATCATGGCCGCTCAATCCAAAATCTCCGGGCAGTGGCTGAGTTCCTTTGTGGGCCGGGATCTGGACATTCTCGTGGATGCGCTCCATCCTGAATGGCCGGGTCTTTTTGTGGGACGCGCCTGGTTCCAGGCCCCGGAAATTGACGGCGTGACCTATGTGTCAGGTCCGGGCGCGGCGTCCGGGGCAATGGTTACGGCGCACATTGAGGAAGCCAAAACCTACGATCTGGTGGCGCTCGCGGGTTGACGCAGAAGCCTGTACGCCGCCGGAAACGCGAAGCCAAACAAGGAGTCTTGTTATGATGAAGCGCATCGGTTTTATTGGCCTTGGCATCATGGGCAAGCCCATGTGCCGCAATCTTTTGAAGGCGGGGTTCGATCTCACGGTTTTCAGCCGTTCGCGCGCGAATGTTGATCCCATCGTGGCGGCCGGGGCCAAGGCGGCGGGCTCTCCGAAGGAAGTGGCCGCGCAGAGTGAAATGGTCATCACCATGGTTCCGGATTCGCCGGAGGTGCGCGCCGTGGCGCTCGGCCCAAACGGCGTGATCGAGGGAGCCAAGCCCGGCCTCTTCCTGGCGGACATGAGTTCCATCGCTCCCCTGGCCAGCCGGGAGATAGCGGCCAAACTGGCCGAAAAGGGCGTGCGCATGATGGACGCCCCGGTGAGCGGCGGCGAACCCAAGGCCGTGGACGGCACGCTCTCGGTCATGGTCGGCGCGGACGAAAAGGACTTCGAGGCGTGTCTGCCGGTGTTTAAGGCCATGGCCGCCACGATCACGCTTGTCGGCCCTGTGGGCGCGGGCAACACGGCCAAGCTGGCCAATCAGATCATGGTGGCCGGGCACATCGCGGCCATGAGCGAGGCGCTCGTGCTGGCGACCAAAGCCGGAGTGGACCCGGAAGCGGTCTTCAAGGCCGTGCGGGGCGGACTCGCGGGCAGCACGGTGCTTGAGGCCAAGGCCCCCATGGTGCTTGACGGCAACTTCAATCCGGGTTTCCGCATCCGGCTGCACGCCAAGGATCTGAAAAACGTGCTGGAGACCTCGCGGGAGCTGAACGCCAGCCTGCCCCTGACCGCTCAGCTCATGGAGGTCATGCAGGCGCTTCTGGCCAAGGGACAGGGCGACGCCGACCACGGCGCGCTCATCCGCTACTGGGAGGAACTGGCCGGAGTCCAGGCCAGACGCCGCAAAGGATAAACCTCCCCCGGATTTTTTCGTCCGGGTGTAACGAAACGCCGCGATCTCTCCTCTATACCCCATGAACGCGCCAAGCGCGTCCGAAGAGGAAACATTAAGGAGAAATACAATGAAAAAGATCGCCGTATTCGTTGCCGTGGCCGCGCTTTTGACCGCCTCGGCCGTGTTCGCCCAGGACAAGCCCGCGCATGAAGGGCACAAATCTCACCATGAGGGCAAGTGTATGATGGGCAAAGGCATGGGCGGGGGCATGGTGAAAATGTTCGAAAAGCTTGATCTGACCGCCCCGCAAAAGAAGCAGGTGGCTCAGATCCTGAAGGACAGCCTGGATCAGGCCAAGCCCTTGAAGGAACAGATGAAAACAGCCTTCAAGGGGATGCGCGACGTCATGAACAAGACCCCCGGCGATGAGGGCGCCGTGCGCCAGGCCGCCCAGGCCGTCGCCAAGGCCGGCGAGGATTTGGCCGTCCTGAAAGGTCAGACAAAGGCCAAGATTGACGCTGTCCTGACCCCGGAACAGAAGACCAAGCGCGATGAGATGAAGGCCAAGTTCATGGACAAGCTCAAGGAGCGCATGAAAGAGCATAAGGGCGGACACGGAAAAGCCCTGAACGAGTGGATCGAGAACAATTTGAAGTAACTTGAGGCAGGCGTAACCGGCCACGTCTTACGCCTCTTCTCCCCCTTAAACGATTGCGGCCCCGGTTGGACGAAAGTCCAACCGGGGCCGGTTTTTATGATCCTTACTCCAGTATTGGTATCGCCTCGTCGCCGATGAGCGGAGCCCCCGCTCTGGGGGTATATCCCCGTTCTTTCGCCCTGCGCAGCCAGGCCTCGGCCTGGGCATCGTCTTTGGGCACCCCAAGCCCCTTTTGGTACAAAAGTCCGAGATTATACTGCGCCTGGGCAAACCCTCGCTCGGCGGCTCTGCGAAACCATTGGGCCGCCTGGGCGCCGTCTCTGGGAACGATGCGCCCCTGTTCGTATATGAGGCCAAGAATATTCTGGGCCGGGGCGAATCCCTGGTCGGCGGCCCTGCGCAGCCAGCCTATGGCCTGGGTTTCGTCTTCGGGCACGCCGGGGCCTTTTACGGACAAGATGAGGGCACCCAGAGCATTTTGCGCTGGAGCATAGCCCTGTTCCGCGGCCTTTTGAAATTCGTCCGCCGCTTCGCGAAAACGTCTGTCCTTGGCGGAGAGCCGCCCGAGATGATACTGCGCGGGGGCGAATTCCTGATCGGCGGCTTTGCGGAACCATTCGGCCGCCTGGGCGTCGTCCTTGGGCGCGGCGCGCCCGCGCTCGAACATGAGGCCGAGATTAGTCTGGGCTGGGGCGAACCCTTGATCGGCGGCCATGCGGACCCAGGCCCTGGCCTGGGCCTCGTCTTGGGGCACGCCGCGTCCCATCAGGTACATGATGCCAAGAGCGCTTTGCGCCGGGGCGTAGCCCGCTTGCGCGGCCTTTTGATACTCGGCCGCCGCTTCGCCGAAACGCTGGGCCTGGTCATAGACCTTCCCCAGCTTGCTGTGCAGGCGCTGGCTGTCTGGAAACTTCGCCACGGCCGCCTGGCAGATGGGGAGCGCTTTTCGCGTATCGATCCTTCGGGGCGCTGTGTCGCCGATCTTGTCGCCCGGCGTCCAGGGATCGGCCACGAGGCCGTCGCAGTCCGTGCGCACGGTGGCGTCGTCAGTGGCCAGCCCCGTGCGGGGCGACACCGCCAGACAGGCCAGAAAGATGGCGCACAAAATACCCGTTCGCGACAATGCCGTCACCTTCATAATTGCCTCGCGGCTACTTGAAATAGAGCTTGATCTGGTTGGTGAAGCGTCCGCTTTGTCCGGGCGTGGGCTGTCCGGCGGTCAGGACCACGGACTGCCCGCTTTGGAAGTCCGGGCAGCCGGCCACGAAGCTTTCCGTCTGGCTCATGTGGCCTTCGGGGGTTTTGGCGATGAGCCTCGGCCGCACGCCCCAGGCGAAGTTCAGGGAGTGGATGATCCGTGGGTCCGGCGTCAGGGCGTAGATGGGCAGGTTCGGACGCCTGGAGGAGAGAAGCCGCGCCGTGGCGCCGCTGACGGAATGACAGACCAGCGCCTTGGCCTCGGCGTTGTCGGCCAGGATGCAGGCGGCATAGGCCAGGTATTTGACGGGATTTTTTTCCTTTTTCGGGGGATATGGCCCGCCCAGGCGCTCCAGATAATACGCCGCCGCGTTGTCGGATATTTCGCGCATGTATTCCACGGCCTGAACCGGGAAATCGCACACGGCGGTCTCCTCGGAGAGCATGACGCAATCGGCCCCGTCCATGATGGCGTTGGCCACGTCTGTTGACTCGGCGCGGGTGGGGATGGGGTTCTTGACCATGGAGAGGAGCATTTGCGTGGCCACGATGGCCGGTTTCTGGGCATGGCGGCAGGCCCGGATAATCCGCTTCTGGATGACGGGAAGCTCGGCTATGGGGCACTCCGTGCCAAGATCGCCCCGGGCCACCATCACCACGTCGGTCAAGGCCAGTATCTCGTCCAAGCGGTCCAGGGCGTTTTTGCGCTCAAGCTTGGCCACCACGGGGATCCAGACGTCGTGTTTTTCAATCTCGGACTTGATATGGCGGATGTCGTCGCCGGTTTGGACAAAGGAGAGGGCCACGCTATTTAGGCCGATGTCCAGCCCCTCGTGCAGGTCTTTCACGTCCTTCGGGGTTAAGGCCGGCATGGGATGATGCTTGCCGGGGAAGGCGATGCCCTTGCGCGAAGAGAGCATCCCGGCATTTAAGCATTTCATCTCGTAGAGACGGTCCTGTTTTATGGCGCGCGTCACGGTGAACTGGAGCATCCCGTCGGAAAGATTGACGGGCATGCCGGGTTCGAGCCCGGCCAGGAGCGCGGGCTGATCCAGGGGGACAAACGTCTGATTCCCGTTCGCGGGCTTCTCGTCCGGCAAACCCAGGAGCAGTAGTTGTCCTTTGTCGATTTGCAGCGGCGCGCCGATGATTTCGCCGATGCGGGTTTTGGGGCCGCACAGGTCGCCCAAGGCGGTCAAGGGTACGCCCATCTCCGACTCCACGGCGCGGATGCTCGCTACGACAGGCGCGAAATCGGCGGCTGTGGAGTGGGAGAAATTGAGCCTAAATATCCTGGCCCCGGCCAGGGCCAGGGCCTTGATGGACTGGCGCGACATGGACGCGGGTCCCAGGGTGGCGATGATCTTGGTAATCATGGCTTCATCTCCAGAGTGGAATGGGCCTTCACTATACTGGAACCGACGCCGGTTGTGTATCACAATTGTGCATCGAAAAAGCCGCGGCCCGGCCGGTCACAAGAGGGATGCGTTTCGCACGTCTTTTGTGTAGAAGAAACGCCAGCGAGGATCACCGATGCTTTACAAACAAAGACTGCTCACCCCAGGCCCAACGCCCCTGCCCGAAGAGGTGCGCCTGGCCATGGCCAGAGACATGATCCACCACCGCAAGCCGGAGTTCATGCCCGTCATGCGCGAGGTGCGAGAGGGGCTTAAATATCTGTTCCAGACCTCCCAGGAAGTCATTACGCTTGCATGTTCGGGCACGGGGGCCATGGCGGCGGCCGTCTCCAACCTTTTCGCTCCGGGCGAGAAGGTGCTTTTTGTGGATGGCGGCAAATTCGCCGAGCGCTGGGGCGAGATTTTGACCCTGCACGGCCAGAATCCGGTGCGCCTGCCCGTGGAATGGGGTCAGGCCGTGGACCCGGCGGCCGTGCGGGCCGCTCTGGACGCCGACCCGGAAATCACAGGCGTTTTGGTGCAGGCCTCGGAGACCTCCACAGGGGTCCTGCATCCGGTGAAGGAGCTTGGCCGCATCACCCGGGAGCGCAAAACGCTTCTGGTGGTGGACGGCATCTCCGCTGTGGGCATCTCGCCATGCCCCATGGATGAATGGGGGCTGGACTGCCTGCTGACCGGCTCGCAAAAAGGGCTTATGCTGCCGCCGGGGTTGGGGTTCGTCTGCCTCTCCGATAAGGCCTGGGCCAAGTGCGAGACGGTGAAACCCGGTAATTTCTATTTCCAGCTGCGCCAGGAGCGCGAAAAGATCCTTAAAAACCAGACGCTTTTCACCCCGGCGGTGGGGCTTCTGGTCGGGCTGGCCGAGAGCCTGAAGCTTTTCAGGCAGTTCGGGCTGGAAAACGCGTTCCGCAAGCAATGGGCCCTGACCATGATGGCCAGGACCGGGGCTGCGGCCATGGGACTGGAACTTTTGGCCCCGGCGAATTTCACCTGGGGGCTGACCGCCATTCGTCTGCCGCTTGGGGTGGAGTCCGGGGCGGTAGTGAAGCGGGTTGCGGAGATGTCCGGCGTGGTGCTGGCCGCGGGCCAGGGCCACATGAAGGACCAGGTGGTGCGGTTCGGGCACATGGGGTATGTGGACTTTGGGGACGTGCTGGCCGGGCTTGCCGCGTTCAAGGAAGCGTTTTGCGCCGTGGGGGGGTATGTGGGCCGTACGGACGTGTTGGAGCGGGCCATGGCGGCCTACGCTCAGGCCATGGAAGCCGGTCCTCCGGCTCTTTAAGAGAATCGAGGAACGATATGAGCAATACTGAGAAAACATGCCCGGACGGCCAGAAGAAATATGCCGGGGTCTGTCTGCCCAAGGTGGATTTCGAGGCGTTCATCTACTCGCTCTTTACCACGGCCATGCTGCACCTGGGCGAGATACCCGATCCCGACAGCGGCGAGGCGTCGGTAAATCTGCCTTTGGCAAAACACGTCATTGAAACCTTGGCCATGCTTGAAGAGAAAACCAAGGGCAATTTGACGGACGGGGAAGCCAAAGAACTGGACGAATTTCTGGCGCATTTGCGGCTTCTGTATGTGAAAAAGGCGGGGTGATTTGTATGTCGCGCATACCTGTCGGGCTGGTGGGCGTCACCGGCTATACTGGCATGGAACTGGCCAGGCTTTTGGCCGGGCATCCCTCGATGGAGCTGGTCCGGGCCACTTCGCGCACGGACGCGGGCAAGTCCCTGGCGGACATCTATCCGTTCGTGCAGGGCACGAGGCTGGAAAAGCTTACATTGACGGAGCCCGACCCCAAAGATTTGGCGAAGGCGTGTCAGCTGGTTTTTCTGGCCGTGCCGCACGGGGCGGCCATGGACACGGCGGCACAGCTTCTGGGAGCCGGGCTTCGGGTGGTGGATCTCTCCGCTGATTTCCGTCTGCGCGATCCCGCCGTGTATGCGCGGTGGTATGGGCTGGAGCATCGCCACGCCGGGCTTATCGAGGAAGCGGTCTATGGGCTGCCGGAACGCTACGCCGGGCGGATCGCCCAGGCCAGGCTCATAGCCAATCCGGGCTGCTATCCCACTTCGATTATTTTGGGACTGTGGCCCGCGCTGGCCGCCGGGATCATCGAGGCCACGGACATCGTGTGCGATTCCAAGTCCGGCACGTCCGGGGCCGGGCGCAAGGCGAACGTGCCGACGCTCTTTTGCGAGGTCCATGATTCATTTAGACCGTACAGTCTGGCGACGCACCGCCACACGCCGGAGATCGAGCAGGAACTGGGCGCGGTGGCGGGCCGGGAGATGACGGTATCGTTTAACCCGCACTTGTTGCCGATTGACCGGGGCATCCTGTCGACGATTTATACGAAGCTTACGCGCGACATGACCGGGGAGGGCGTACGCGCCCTGTATGAGGAGCATTACGCGGCGTACCCGTGGGTTAGGGTGTTGCTGGCGGGAAAGCTCCCGGAGACCCGCTTTGTGCGCGGCACGATGTTCTGCGATCTGGGGTTGGTGGTGGACCCTCGCACCAAGCGCCTCATCGTGTGTTCGGCCATTGACAATCTCTGCCGGGGCGCATCGGGCCAGGCCATGGCCTGCGCCAATTTGATGCTGGGGCTTGGCGTGGATGCGGGGCTGCCCGTGGCCCCCTTTATGCCGTGAGTTCGCGGTCGTCTTGCACGCGCGCGGTTTTTCCGGCGTTTCTGGGCAACTCGCCGGGGTTAGTCACCTCCACCCATGCCCGGACCATCACCTGTTTTCGCAGTTCGGCGCTGACAGCTTCGGAAAGATTTTGATCGTAGGCGGCGTCCGCTGCGGCCGCGCGCTCCACCTTGATGAGCATCTGATCCTTGCTGTCTTTGCGCGTAAGACGGATGCTGTACTCGCCGTTTAACTGCGGGAACTGCTCAAGCACCTCGGCCACCTGGCCGGGATAGATGTTGACCGCGCGGAAGATGAACATGTCGTCGGAGCGGCCTTTTATGGTGTCGTGGCGCGGAAAGGCGCAGCCGCAAGGGCATGCTCCGGGCAAAAGTCTGGTGAGATCGCGGGTGCGGTAGCGGATAAGCGGCGCGGCTTCTTTTTTGAGCGAGGTCACTACCATCTCGCCCACTTCGCCGGGTTTCGCTGGCCGCAGGGTCTGCGGATCGAGTATTTCCAGGATATAGAAATCCGCCCAATAGTGGGTGCCCTGATGCGCCTGGCACTCAAGGCCTGTGCCCGGGCCGTAGAGTTCGGTCAGGCCCGCGATGTCGAAGCTTTCCGTAACGCCGAGGATCTCCTGGAAATGCGTCCGCATCTTGTGAGAGTGCGGCTCAGCCCCGAAGATGATCTTTTTCAGCGCGATTTTATCGGCCAGACGCCTTTTTTGGACCTCCTCGCCCATTAAAAGCGCCATGGAGGCCGTGGAGCAGAGTACGGAGGAACGCATGTCGGTTAAAAGCTTGTATATGGACATCCATGTTGCCAAGCCCGACAGGCACGGCCATGGCCCCAAAATGTTCGCAACCCAGCTGGAAACCCGCCCCGGCGGTCCAGAGTCCGTACCCCACGGCGATCTGCACCCGGTCCTTTGCGGTAAGCCCCGCCAGCTCGTAGCAGCGCGCGAACATGTGCTTCCAGGCGTCAATATCCGCTTGCGTATAGGCCAGCACCTTGCGCTTGCCCGTGGTCCCGCTGGAGGCGTGTACGCGCGCGACGCGCTCTTCCGGCACGCAAAGAAGCGGCAGGGGATAGCCTTGGCGCAGGTCGTCCGTGGTCGTGAAAGGGAGCTTTTCCAACTCGCCCAGGGAAATATCCTGGTCAGGCTCGTATCCGGCGCTCTTAAGTTTCGCCTGGTAGCCGGGATTGCCCGTCCATGCGTGGCGCAGGGTCCAGTTGAGGCCCGCCGTCTGGATGGCGCTTAGTTCATCAGCGGAAATATCGGGGAGGAACCGGCGCGATGCGGACATGGCGACCCCTCACGCTTTAAGCGTTCCACGCTTTCATAAAGCCCGCGGCATCCGCGCCGTCCCGCACGGCCTTGATGAGCGCCGATCCCACGACCACAGCGTCGATCAAGTCTCCAAAGGGCTTCACCTGCTGCGGGCGGGAAATGCCGAAGCCCAAGGCGATCGGCACGTTAAACAGGGGGCGCACCTCGCCAAGCTTGGCCAGCACCTCCTGGGGCAGGCTTTCGCGTACTCCGGTCGTGCCAAGCACAGACACAAAATACACGAACCCCTTGGCCTTGGCGGCGTAGCGCTCAAGGCGCTCATGCGGGGTATTCAAGCCGACCAGGCAAATGATGTCGGTCCCCGTGCCGTGGAGAGCCTTGGAGATCGGCTCCATCTCCTCAATGGGCAAATCCGGGATGATGAGTCCGGCAACCCCGGCCGCGGCGCAGTCCTTGCCCAGCTTGTCCAGTCCGTACTGGAGGAAGGGGTTGTAGTAGCCCATAAGGACGAGTCCGGCCGTAACCGTCCCCTTGCGTTTGGCAAGCTCGCTCAAAATCCAGGCGAGGGTCACGCCTTGCTCCAGACTGTGCAGGCTGGCCTCCTCCACCACCGGGCCGTCGGCCACCGGATCGGAAAAGGGAACCCCGATCTCGATTATGTCCGCGCCTCCGGCATCCAGCGCGGCAAGTTCCTCCCAGAAGCGGGTCTTGTCCGGGAAACCGGCGGGCAAATACGGGATGACGGCCTTGCGGTCGGCCGCCGTGGCCGCGTGGATACGGTCGGTGAGTATGGACATGGTTATGCCTTTGCCTTGCGTTTGTATTCTTCGATGATGCCGATGTCTTTGTCGCCGCGTCCGGAGAGGCAGACCATCACATGACTGCCGGGCTTGATCGTTTTCGCGTTTTCCAGCACCCAGGCCACGGCATGCGAACTTTCCAGGGCCGGGAGGATGCCCTCCTGGCGGCTTAGCGTGTCAAAGGCGTTCAGGGCCTGGGCGTCGTTTATGAGGCCATAGTGCGCGCGGCCGGAACTTTTAAGCGCCGCGTGTTCCGGGCCGACCCCCGGATAGTCCAGCCCCGGCGCGACCGAGTGCGAGGGCATGATCTGGCCGTCCTTTGTCTGGAGCAGCATACTCATGGCCCCGTGCAGCACTCCCGGCGTGCCGAGGTTTAACGGCGCGGAATTGTGGCACCCTGGCTCTCCCGTGCCTGCGGCCTCCACGCCGATAAGCCGGACTTCGGCGTGCGGCACAAACTCGTGGAAGGCCCCGATGGCGTTGGAGCCGCCGCCCACGCAGGCCACCACATAGTCGGGCAGGCGTCCGATCTTGCGCTTAAACTGGGCCTTGGCCTCGCGGCTTATGACGGACTGAAACTCCCGCACAAGCGTGGGGAAGGGGTGCGGTCCGGCCGCCGTGCCGAAGCAGTAGTGGGTGGTGCGCTGCTCGGCGATCCAGAGCCTGAGCGCCGCGTTGATGGCGTCTTTTAGGGTGCGGGTTCCCGACTCAATGGGCACGACCTTTGCGCCAAGAAGCCCCATGCGATGCACATTGTGCGACTGGCGCTCAACGTCCGTGGCCCCCATATAGACCACGCAGGAAAGCCCCAGCATGGCGGCCGCCGTGGCCGTGGCCACGCCGTGCATCCCGGCCCCCGTCTCGGCCAAAAGTACCCGTTTGCCCATGTGTTTGCACAAGAGCCCCTGGCCCAGGGCGTTGTTTATCTTGTGGGCTCCCGTGTGGTTTAAGTCTTCGCGCTTGAGCCACAGATTGAAACCGAGCTTTTGCGAGAGATTGGGACAGCGATACAGTGCCGAGGGCCGCCCCACGTAGTCCTCCAGAAGGGTCTGGAATTCCGACTGGAAAGCGGGACTTGGCATGATGGTGCGCATGGCTTCTTCGATTTCGAGAAGCGGCGGCATGAGCAGTTCCGGGACAAACATCCCGCCGAATTCTCCGAAATATCCTGTGTGCCCTGTGTGCATAATGTCGCCCTAAACCCTTCTTAAAGTGTGCAGTATTTGACGGACTTTGACCATATCCTTGACGCCTGGGGATGTTTCCACCCCGGAGTTCAGGTCAATCCCCGCCGGATGCGCCTGTTCAAATGCGAAAACAACATTTTCCGGGGTCAGGCCGCCTGCCAGAAGCCATGGGCGGGAGACATCCATCCCGGACAGCGCGGCAAAATCCAGGCTCTTTCCATGACCGCCGCCGGACGTGCCCGCATCCAGAAGCATGAGTGCGCACAGATCCTCAAATCCGGCCATATCCTGTTTAAGCGCCTCGCGCGAGGCGCAACGCTCGGGCCAGAACACCTTGATTATGCGCTCCGGTCCGACAGCGCGGCAAAAGGCCTCGTCCTGGCCGCCGTGAAGCTGCGCCATATCGAGCTTCGCCTCGTCCATGATCCGTTTCACCTCATCCGCGGACTGCTCCACGAATACGCCCACGCGCCGGGCTTTCCCGGCTGCGATGGACGCCACATGCGCGGGCGTCACGCATCGCGGGCTCTTGGCCGCAAAGACGAAGCCCAGAAAGTCCGCGCCCATGGCGTCAATGGCCTCCACCTGTTCAGGCCTCGTCATTCCGCAGACTTTCAGCAACACGTTCACGCCCCCCTAAGCGCTTTCAAGGCTGCGCCGGGATCAGCGCCGCTCATAAGCGACGTTCCCACCAATACGGCGTCGAATCCGGCCTGCTCCATGCGCGAAACATCCGCGCGGCTCGTCATGCCGCTGGCGGCTATCCAGATCTGGTCCTCGCGTTTGTACCGGGCCAGCCGTTCGGCTGTGGCCAGGTCGCAGTTAAGCGTATCCAGATCGCGGTTGTTCACCTGGATGATGTCGGGCGAGACGCCTTGGGCTTTTTCCAAATCATTTTCATCGCACACCTCCACCACGGCGGCCAGTCCAAAAGTCTGGGCCAGGGCCAGAAGATCACGCAGATCCTTGGGAGAGAGCATCCTGGCGATGAGCAGCACAGCCGAGGCGGGCGTGCTTGCCGTTTCCACCATTTGCAGCGGGTGCAGGATAAAATCCTTGCGCAAAATGGGCAAACCAGCCGGAGCCACGCGTGCGAGAAATTGAAGACTGCCCTTGAAGAAGGTCTCTTCGGTCAAAACGGACAGCGCGGCCGCGCCGGCATCCGCATACGTCCTGGCCGCTTCCTGCGGAGTGAGCGCCAGGTTGATCTCGCCCTTGGAAGGGGAGGCGCGCTTGTATTCAGCGATGATGGCCAGAGGCCCCTTGTCCCACAGGGCGCGCAGAAAGTCCGGGCGCAGGCCGGGATACGGCTCGGGCAAGGACCGGGTCTTTTCAAGGGCCAAAAGCCTGGCGATTTCCGCCTGCTTGGCGGCTCGGAACTGTTCAAGCATGGATGTGTCCGCTCCAGAACGGGGCCGCGACGCCTGACGCCACGGCGTCGCGGGCGCGGGTGATGCCCTGTTTGAGAGAGATGTCCTTTTCCAAAAGATGCAGGGCACATCCGAGGTTCAGGGCCAGCATGTCCTTCATGGCGTCAGGGCCTTGGCCCTGCAAGAGTTCCAGGAGTACGCCGACGGCCTCGTCCTTGCTCGCCACGGCCACTTCCGAAAGTTTGTGCCGGGGGATGCCGTAGTCTTTGGGGTCAATGATCTCGTAGCGCGTCCAGCCGTCGCGGATCCAGGTGACCACGGCCGGGCCAAAGGGCGAGAGTTCGTCAAAGCCGCCCGCGCCGTGTACCACGGCCGCGCGCTCGATGCCTGTAAGGGCCAGGGCTTGCGCGATAAGAGGCACCAAGCCCGCCGTGGGCACGCCCAGAAGCTGATGCGTGGGGCGCGCGGGGTTTAAAAGCGGCCCCATGAGGTTAAAGAGCGTGCTGGCTCCAAGCTCTTTGCGGATGGTCAAGATGCGCTTGAAGGCCGGGTGGAAATTGGGCGCGAAGAGAAAGACGAAATTTCGGGCGGCAAGCTCCTCGGCCACGGTTTCGGGTCCGACGGTGAGCGCAAGCCCCAACGCCTCGATGACGTCCGCCGAGCCGCAGGTGGAGGAGATGGAGCGGTTGCCGTGCTTGACCACCTTGTGTCCCATGGCCGCAAGGTACATGGCCACGGCCGTGGAACAGTTGAAGGAGCAGGTGTTGTCGCCGCCCGTGCCGCAGGTGTCGATGCGGTCGCCGGAAAGTCCGGGCACGAGCCGGGCCTCCTCCAGGGCGGCGCGGACCCCGCAGGCTATTTCGAGGCCTGTCTCGCCTTTGGTTTTAAGCCCCATGAGAAACGCGCCCACGCAGGAGGCGGGCATTTCCCCTTTATACATGGCCCGAAACGAGTTCAGGACTTCTTCTTCGGTCAGATCTTTGTGTTGGGCCAGCTGTTCGAGGACTTGCATATCGCTTCCTTAGCGTCTTGGCTAAACGATCTTTTCCGGGAAATTCTTCAAGAGCCTCATTCCGTCGGGTGTCAGCACCGATTCGGGATGAAACTGCACTCCAGCCCACGGACGGTCCTTCCAGGAGAGCCCCATGACCTCGTTTTCATCCGTCCAGGCGGTGATCTCAAGCTTATCCTTGGCCTTGTGCGCCAGGACTAAAAGAGAATGATACCGGCATACCTGCATGGGGTTCGGTACACCCTCGAAAAGTCCCTGTTCCCGGTGGGTTATCATGCTGGTCTTGCCGTGCATGATGGCGTCGGCCACCACCACCGGCGCTCCGGCATAAGCCCCGAGTATCTGATGTCCCAGGCATACGCCCAGAAGCGGCACGTGTTTTGGCAGCTTGTCCAGAAACTCCAGGCACAGTCCGGCGCTTTCCGGACGGCCGGGACCAGGCGAGATGACGCACATATCCACGCTGCCGGACTGCGCCAGCCGCAGTATTTCGGGGGCGTCGTTTTTTAAGACCAGAGGCTCATGGCCAAGCTGCTCAAAGTACTGTACCAGATTGAAGGTGAAGGAATCGAAATTATCAATGAGCAAAAACATCGCCTTCCTCCTCGCGGGTCAGTACTTCGGCGATCACACTGGCTTTGGCGTTCACCTCCCGCCATTCATAGGCCGGATCGGAGTCGAAGACGATGCCGGCTCCGGTCTGCCAATGGACCATGCCGTCCCTGAACCACATGGAGCGGATGAGTATCCCGGTATCTAAGTCCACATGGTCCGGATCAAGCCCCAGCCAGCCGATGGCCCCGGCATAGGGGCCGCGCGGGATGGTTTCCAGTTCGGCGATGATCTCCATGGCCCTTATTTTGGGCGCGCCCGACACCGTGCCCGCCGGAAACACGGAACCGACCACATCCAGCGCGTCCAGCCCGTCTTTGAGCGTCGCGGTGATGTAGGAGGTCATGTGCAGCACATGCGAGAATTTTTCGACCTGCATGAATTTTTCCAGGCGGACGCTTCCGGGCGTGGCGATGCGGCCCAGGTCGTTTCGGCCAAGATCCACCAGCATCACGTGTTCGGCGCGCTCCTTGGGGTCGGTCAATAATTCCTGGCTCAGGCGCTCGTCTTCTGCATCGCCGCCGCCGCGCGGCCGCGTTCCGGCTATGGGCGCAGTGGTGAGCGTTCCGCCCACGCAACGCACCAAAAATTCCGGCGAGGAACCGGCCAGCGTCACGCGCGCCAGCCGCATGAAAAACATGTAGGGCGAGGGGTTTACCTGCCGCAGGCGCCGATAGACCGTGAAAGGGTCGCCGGAAAAGGGCGCTTGGAAGCGGTTGGAGGGCACCACCTGGATGCACTCGCCCTGGCGGATCATCTCTTTGGCTTTGACCACTCCCGCGCAGTAAGCCTTTTCGCCGGGATGGCGCAGTATGCCGCCGATCTTCGGCTTCTCCAGGGAGCGCAGCCTGGCCGAGGTGTCGAGCTTGGGGCGGCGCGCCGCGCCTAACGTCAACACGCAGCAGCGGTGGCGCAGATGGTCGAAAAGCACCACGTTGCCGGGCAGGCACAAGGTACATTCGATGTCTTGCGGGGGGATGACCTTGGCGATTTTCGGCTCAAAGAGCGCCGCCGCGCCATAGCCGAAATACCCGTAGAGGCCTCGGGTGATGGACGGCAAATCCTCGTATCCCTTTGGCGGCGCGATACGAAGCTGTGCCATGAGTTTGCGTACTCCCTCAACAAAAGGGAGGCCCTCAAAGGCTTCCAGGGGTTTTAAGGCCTCGCCCCAAGTTACGAGCGAGAGCTTCCCATCCCGACATTCGGCCGTAACGAGAAAGTCCCAGGCCAGCACCGAGTAACGCCCGAGCCTGCCGTCCACTTCAGCGGATTCGAACAGGATGCCGGGCCTGTCTCCGACAAGCCCCAGATACAGGCTGATGGGCGTTTGCACATCGGCCGGAAGCCATTGGGCCTCTTGCGTAAGTTCAATCATAGCTGGTCCTTGTCGTCTTTCCACCAGGTTTTGGCGCGCTCCACCAGCACCTCCAGATCGCCGCCGGCGGCCACGTTCAGGTAGTTGCGATAGGCGCGCGCCATCTCCAGGCTGGAGGGGTTGGCTTCATAGATCAGCCGGAACAGCTTGGAGTCCTCCAAAAGGAGCTTTTTGGAAGCGGCCAGGCGGCGTTTGAAGGAGGGCGTCAGGTAGCGTTTCAGTTCATCGGGGTTTCCCGTGGCCAAATACGCCACCGTGGTCACGAAATTGAGCCCCTGGATATAGGCCATGGCGTGGTCGTGTTCGGCGGCCGTAGCCCGAAACGGGGCGAATCCCATGCTTTTGAGCCAGCGTTCCACGGCTTGGGCCGCGGATTCGTCGTCGTCACGGCCCGGACAGACCGCCACGCGCGGCGTCTCGTCTTCCGGGGGGATGGGGCCGAAGAGCGGATGCGTGCCCACAACCGGGCCTTCGTAGAGGCGGGTCATGGCCTCCATGGGGTATGTCTTCACCGAACACACATCGGCGACAATGCAGCCCTGCGGGATAAAGGGCACAAGCTGGCCAAGCACGTTCTCTATGGCCTGGGCCGGCACGCTCAAAACCAGGAGATCAGAGCGCGCAAGGCCGCGTTCCAGCACGTCGCGCCCGGCCGGGGAGTCATAGGGGCGGTCGAGTTCGAAACAAGTGATCCCTGCCGCACGGGACCGCGCGACAAAGAGTTGACCCATCTTGCCATGGGCTCCCACCATCGTGAGCGTGTCGATGGGGCGAAAAGACGCTTTGGCGTTCAACGCACAAGCCTCCACTGGTCCCAGAAGCCGGGGAAGCTCTTGGCCACGCAG
>Ga0123354_10002237_pt1 | contig 25227 bp, 15 predicted proteins | sample TergutLab28metaG_2_FD_97872 | JGI IMG/M metagenome (GOLD analysis project Ga0123354, IMG submission 97872) | Labiotermes labralis P4 segment gut microbial communities from Petit-Saut dam, French Guiana - Lab288 P4 | ecosystem: Host-associated > Arthropoda: Insects > Digestive system > Gut ...
GAGTGGACCCCGTTCCAGACCCACTACTACTCAGAAAATCTGGTAGCGCCGGGGATCGAACCCGGGACCTCTGTATCTGTAGCCAGAAACTCTGACCACTAGACCACAGAGGCGGTCTAGAAAGAGGTAAAATGGTTCAAAATTTGAAATGCAGTGCATATGCACATAGCAAGGTAATCTCAAGAGCTTATTCAGTACCTTTCTTTAGGATGGAAACTAGGCTAAAACTAGACTGCTAGCACCACATATTAGTGTTTTAAATGGGACAGGCTGAAGGTACAGCTATTATCACTGCATATATGCAGTGGGCTTGGAGAGCCCAAGGAAAGTATACTCCTTGACCGACGCAGTAGGTCTATGGGCCAAAGCTGGCACTCTAGACCTACTACATGACTAAAGCACTCTACCCTCCACACTCTTGATATTTTGTTTACAGAGTTTTAAGTTTTTTTTTTTTTTAAAGCGCCATGGAAATACTTAGTATTACAGCAATTATGAATCCATGGGTGGTGATACTGACATGAAGCTATCACAGTCCAAATAACATTTCAGCAGATTTAAGAGAAATAACTCTTGGTTAATACAACTGTAATTGAACAGTCAGTAAAACAAGGTTCCTCCAACACCAAACAGTTGAAGCAACTGTGGACAATGGCCTGTAGTTTGGAAGTAACTAAACAACATCCTTTAATGAGCTGTCTGTCTATGCTGGAACATGTACAGGCATTTATCATAGTACTACCATCTGACAGCTGTCAGTTTTTACCACAGAACATGTATCTATTCTGATAAATTCAATGGCATACTCCACTCAGTAAAAAAGGGATCAAATGATTGCCACATGTATGAAAAACAGTTTCAAAAGTAAATATTCATATAATTTGAGAAATAATGTACTAGTCAAGGTGAAGGATACATAATAATATTTAGTTTTGAAGTTAATATGAATTAATTTTCCTTCCCCATCTCTCTCCATTAGAGCTGGGATAGCTCAACTGATTCAGTACCTTGGATACAGACTTAGCAACCAAGGAATATGGGCTCCATTTCCAGCATGGGCAAGAAATTTTTCTCTACTCTTAAGTGTCCAGACTGGCTTGGGGGCCTACCTCCTATTCAAAGGGCAACAGTGGCTCATTCTCTTCATGCAAAGTGGCCATTAGTGTGAACATGAAAACCTTCATCTATTGCACAGATCCGGAATGCACGGATCTAAACCTTCACTCCCCATATGCTTCCATGATCTGCTGTGCTATTCTGCAGGGACAACTTCACTGGTTACATCACCGTCCTCCATTACTACGCAGGCTTCAGTCAATCATTGGTTCTATTTTTAATGCATTATAACGTGGGCTTCTTAAGATATGAATAAAGCTAACATTTTACACTGCACTTGTTATGACAGAATGTGTAAAGAGGAGGACTGCCGCTATTTTTACTTGCGCAAGACTTGCCAATTCATTCAACCAGTGTTCACATTCACATCATATGCTACTACACACATGAAAACAATGAGTTATTATTACAGTTGTGTTTTCTTCCAGTACAATTAAATGCCCTTCCTTTCAGTACATACAACTTGTAATACAATAATTCTTAATCCATGGGAAAACAAGCTCTGTGATCACCGTATCTTTCATTATTTAAATCACTCATTCGTAGAACACTGCAACTGGTGTAATATATTAAACTGTACACAAAAATAATTTCAGTGCTATGAAGAGGAAAGGGTCAGGTGTATGAAGTGATTAGAGACAGGCCTGGCCTATATTACCACTTTGGATAACAAAACTGGAATACCATAATAGGTGATTACCTTAAACAATTAATGGATATCTAGTTTACATTAATATTTTTGAACAACTGATGGGGGAAAAAAAAGCAGTACATTGCACTGATATACCCCCATAGTAGTATCTCATCTTTACATGACCCCCCCCCAAAGGGGGGGAGGTAATATTCACCCTACAACAGGCCACAAAGGCCCAGATGGGGAGTACAAGCACAGCTCTACTCTTTCTATAATCTCGGTACTAGACATGGGTGGGTAATCAAAGCCACTCCCCGGCCACTTTATCCCCAAGAAAGAGACCCTGTACCCATGCTACAGTAGCATGGTTGGGACCCAGGGCCGGTCTGGTGAGGTGCAGCAAACCTCACCCACAGTGGGATTCGATCTCCAGAACATCCAGCATGTTGCATGTCATTATACCAACTGCACTATCCCAGCCCACCTGCAATATAATATAATGAAAACAAACACATTTCTAACCGGAGTTTCTTCCTGGTGGTGCAAAACCGCATGTACTATACAGTGTCAAATTGTTCTCAAATATTAAAAAATATTTTTAAGTAGACTTTCATTTTGAAAACTGGCAATCTGAATACTTAACATTCATAGTCAACACTCTGCTGTAAGATACAACTATTTCACTTTCATCAGTACTCATTACTACTTACTACATGACAAAAATTTCTGGGTCTCACAACTGGAGTTATGTCAAGGTAAAAATGTTCATTTTAAAATTTTAATTTATTTACATTCTATGTATCCAAAACAGGTTAAAACCTTGGACATTTCTTATTTCTAAGAACTGTGCTCTTCTGGGCTATTATTCAGTGAGTACTGACAATTTCATACGGACATTTCAGGACAACATAACGGCCCCATCTTCAAGGGACACACCATGCTTACTCAGACATTTATCCCTGTCTAAACAGCATGCAGTTCAGAAGCAATACGTACAGTTCAACCATCCATAAAAGCAACAATCCCCCTCTCCAACCCCACAATAAAACAAGGGACATTCTGCACTATTTTTGATGGCATCATGAAATAATGTGCTTATATATTCAAGCTTATTTCCACCAAATTAAATGGAGTAATTCAGTCTGCAAATATGAAAAAATTAAAATATTCTTTCTTAATGACCCTCTTGTTTCATATGGCACAAATCCTGCCACTTGATCCTTCCAGGAAATCAACCCCAGTTGTTAAAAAGCCTATAAATGGTCATTTCACTAGCTCATTAAACAATACAAATATAATTGCCCCTTTTTATAGAAATTAAATCTAAATACCTCCAAAGCTACAGTAACAGACATGCAGGGGCAACTAATTAAAATTAGCTTCAAGAAGTGGAAGCTATGTTATGTCAGTTACTATCCTTGGCAACATCCCCCATTTTATTAATAAAACTGTCTGTCAATGCACCACTATGTTATGCTTACATGCAGTTCAAGTTGCCCACTTTAAATTTAAATCTTGGTATTTCTAAAACAAAATGTTTGTCTATTTTTGTAACCCAAGCAATAAATACTCATATAATCCTACAGCCTTTAAAGCCTACACACAACTCACATCAGATTCTTTCACTCCCCTAAAATCAGGCAATGGACCTGAATAGCATTAACTAACATTCATGTATCTAGACAAAATGTTGCCACTCTGCATGCTCAAAAATCATTCTGTACATACACTGAGAATTCTTTCTGAGACCAGGTTTGAGTTTAATTTAAGCAAGTGTAATATCCTGTCAGTAAAATTTCATTCATATCTAGGCTCTTTATATTTTCAGAGGTTTTTCTAGAAAATATAGTTGAACTGTGGATCTATGTACAAGATATGTAATTGCTCAGATAAAAATGAGTGCTTGCAAAATTAGATTACAATGCCTAAAAACAGTTATATGCAAGAGCAACACAATAAATAATTATAGCTTCAAAATGTTGCTGCTGTGAAATATGACAGATTGAAAAGAGGCACTTTAACATTTCTTGACATGAAGTGCACAAAATGAACGGACACTGGTGAAGTGATGGCTCTCCTCTATCCGACTGGTCAGTGTTTCCATTTTTTAAATAACTCAAAGAATGCTGATGAAATCTGGCAAATTTAATTTTGATTTACACTTATGCAATACAACTGCTACCACACACAAAGGTAAACTTTTATCATTTTTCTACAGTAACAAATAAGGGCCACTAGTCGGAGAATTTCACACTACATACAAGACAGCTCTTCAAAATCTAAAAGACTAATTTGAAACATTTTTACATGACAAACATTAATTAAATAGAAGGAAAATTAACTGCTGACAGCACAACATGCTATGTCATAGCTTGAGGCACAGCAAAGTGCTGTTCCTCCCTTCCCCTTACCCAGCTACTTCCCTTATCCTACCAACTGCATTACTCTTGATTTCTGTAGGTGACCAAAAAAGGTTGTGAAATTCTGTTTAGGCGTGGTTTTGCAGCTACTTGTTGCGCAGTGTCCCATGCATTGTAAGTAATAGGATTGTGTGTGTGTGTGTGTATTCTAGTTTTCTTCTCTGTGACACCCACCAGTTATTTTGGTTATGTGAAATGGTCATGAGGTTATTTGTATACCTCAATTACTGTAAGTGCAGCCAAATTCATTTGTACTTATGTAGTTTGTGCACCCATTCATTACTTTCATGAAACTGTTCTGTTGCTAAGATATGCTGTGTGTAACTTGCATTCCCTGTGGCTTCCACAAAATACTGTACTTCAGGTGGAAGAAAGGGAGTGAATGCAACATTGCAATATTTAAAAAATTATTCTCTCAAGCACGCGCAATGTCACATATCATCTGTCAGACAATGCAACCCACAATACATGACTTCATAAGTTACTGAAACCATGCACATCAGAAAGGGCTGTGTGAAAGAAAAAGTCACATTGCACAGACATGGGCTTGTAAAGGTATACTGCACTTAAAGGGCTACATATACAACAGCAGATATGCATCTGTAATAAATTAATGTAAAACATAATGATGTAAACAACACTTCGCCCTCCCACTCTCACCCAAAAAAAGCCTTGAAAAATAATTGTATTCCATATGAACATCCACTGCCACTCTGATAATATAAAATAACAATTACATGTTTCCATGTCCTTAATATGGATCTTATTTCATACACTTTGGTTATCAACAAGAACTGTCCACACAAATACATGTGGAAACACAACAGTGCTTATACTGATGTATTCTGTATAGTTTCAATTTGCATTCCTATACGTACTATTACTGTAGGAAACAAGGCAGCATTATTTGGACTGTGGTCTCCTGGGCCATGACACAGTCCTGTCTGTGAGAATCAAGGTTTTCAGCAGTGCTGTTGAAGATTCAAGGTCTAACATTCATGTTTCATACAACAGTTGAAAGTATTTTGTGCAAACCTGTTGTCTCTGCTTCTTCAGGGACATCAGGTTGCTCTTATACGCTGGTAACCTAATATGCATCTGAACCCAGAACACCACAATCTACATCTTAAAACACCACAAAATCCTCACATCTTATAAAATCAATACATTCTTTTAAAATAACACCTTCTGAACTAATGCCTCCACAGTGATTACTATCAATATGTTATATGTTGTCGCTAGTAAGGAGATTGGTCTGTAAGTAAATGATGAGATATTTTCATGTTTTGTAAACAGACTGCATGACAAAACCACATCCTTCGAAAGTGTGGCAAAGTTCAAACATTTGAGAACAAAAGCATATCAATGCTGCATTCATGAAGAAATTATGAACAGACTGAACTCATGCAATGCTTGCTACCATTCAGTGCAGAGCCTAGTCTTCCCACTTCCTATTTAAAAACACAAACACTGAAATATACAGAATTGAAGTACTGTTGCCCCATCTTACATGAAGCATGGTCTCGCACATTGAGGGAATTACACATACTAAGTTTGACTGACAACTGAGTGCTTAGGAGAACACTTGGACCTAAGAGGGTTGGAAGTAACAGGACAAACAAAAAAATTATTCAGTGCAGAACTTCATAATTTATATAAATTACCAGTTATCGTTAGGATATTTAAAATCAAGCAGAGTGAGATGGGTAAGTTATGCAGCACACACAGATAACACATATGCATATAAACTTTGTTTGGAAAATCTGAAGGTAAGGGAACACTTGGAAGACCCAGGCATAAATGGCAGGGCACTATTCAAACAAATCTTAAAGAAACAGAACGGGAAATTGTGGAATGGATTCATCTTGCTCAGAACGGAAATAAGCAGGAATGATCTGTGGGTTCCTCAAAGAGAATTTCTCAGTTAGCTAAATAACTATTAATTATCAAGAAGGGCTCCGCCCCATGGAGGGAGGGAGGGAGGGGAGGGAGAAAGAGAGGGGGAGGGAGAGAGAATGTGGGGCAATCAACTGGCCAGAGGGGGGGAGAGAGAAGGGGGGAGAGCATGTAGGGGAGTCAACTGGCCAGTTAGTACAGAAGACTGAAAATTTGTAACATAAAACAATGCCATGCACGTTCCACGGAATTTTAAAACATGGACCTCAATAACAAGATATATCTTACAAACATGAAAACACATGAACATGGGGCACCCAACATTAAGGTGGCAAGCTAAATACACTCATGTGGGTGGAAGAGGTCAGGCACAAGACTAATCCAAGATGAGATAATGATGACAATGACCTGTTCAATGAGTGCAAAACTTTGTCTCTTACTATGATGGAAGAATACAGGGTGTCCTGGGGGGAGAGGGGAAGGCTGTGAAGAGCTAAGCTAACAAGAATGTACAAAAAACCACAATAAGGTGCTTTACTAATTTGTACTCCCATAAAATATTAGTAAGGTCATGAAACCAAGGAATATGCGATCAGTAGGATATGCAGCTTGCATATGGTCAACAAGAAATGCCAAGAAAGTTTTAGTCAGACAACCTGAAAGGCGGAAGCCACCTGGGAAACCTACGAGTAAGTTGGAGGCCTGTATTAAGACAGATCTTAAGTAAAGAGGTGTGTAATTCTGGATTGGATTCAAGTAGCTCAGGTTAGGATTTAGCAATTGAATCTGGTAAAAATAACCATAAAAGGTGCACAAATTCTTAACTAACTGCATTATTACCAGCTTCTTAAGATGGAGTTTGCCCTGTAGAATTAGTTCACAACATTAGGTGAGAGTATTAATTATGAATCTCTCCAGCATATAATTTTCTTAATCCTTCTGTTATTTTCATATTAACAAGGCAAGCAAATGTGTGCCACGCATGCATGCACAAACCCTTTCCCTTACACTACTCCAAATTAAATGGCTTGATGTGCTGGCAGAGGGGGAACTGAGTGTTCATTTTTTATTGCAAGGAAGTGTACTGGACCCTGAGTTTGCTGCAGCTAAATAAAGCAACAAATCTTGGCACTTCTAACCACACTCTCACACACACAAAGGCACAGTCTGAGCCACAACAACAAACCTAACAAAAGAACCCAAAACAACAAGTATAACATGATACTGCATTGAACTTCAACACGTAAAAGAAATCTGCCTGCAGAGCTGATAACTGGCTACCACTCAATCTGTGCCATGTCATGAGAACAACAAAATCACAAGACAAAAGTGAAGTAGGACCCAAATCTCTAATACAATTCAAGCATAATATTATTTTTTAAATTAATTACATTACAAATGTGAGGCAACCTTTAAAGTACCCAACATAATGTAATCATAGTTACATGCCAATGCAAAACTTCCACATTATGTGCAATGAACTAAAATTCCTTTTAACAAGACTCTAAGGGATCTGAATACTTTTCCATTGCAGGCAGGATTTTCTAAATACAGGTACAAACATTCCACATTTCATGTACCAGGGTGAATCATTAGATTCTCAGTTTGTGTTGTTATTTTGTAAGAGGAAAGAGACAAATGACAGGTCATACTTTTTAATCAGATTTATTCTTTCAAAGCAGCCTCATCCTGCCTGAATATAATAATGCAGCACACTCATCAACTGTATCATTACTGTACTCAGCCTCTTAAGGGAGTTCATCCTATACACGTGTTACACACAGATCACCTTCAGCATGTTTTTCTCTTTCCCTTTGGGTACTTTTCACTTTGGGCTTATATGTGCTTATATGTGACACTGAGGTTATGACAGTGGTCTTTCAGCAGATTCAAGTCTTCCGACATGTTACATCATGTTTACTCTTCTTGGGCTGCATAACCCTGAAGATGAGGGATAATGCAGTCCTTTAAACTGTCAGTAATTACTAATCAGTCAAAATGGCATAACAAACCAAAAGACTTAAATAATATTCTTCACCATGGATGTACTTACTGTAGGTACCTAGAAGGATAGTGGAATGACATAAAAAATATATCCAACACTGACTTCTACTTTGCAAGCCGTTTCCATCAAATTAGACTCCAAAGATATTTCAGAACATCCAGATCAAATAGCCGATTGGATGTCACTACAAATGTCAAGGTTTCTACAGAGTATGTTAATGATGAATGGGAAACAAGTGGATCACCTATGATAGAAATTCTGTCTTTTCACAACAATCAATGTTTTTAATATAGTCATATGCTGCTTCTCCATTTGCAGGCTGAAGCATTTAATGGGTTTTTGTAGTCAACATTATAAGTTGAACCAGGGTGCATACCCCATGACAATTTGTGACAGGACCTTATAGCTAACAGCTTTTTTGTTACACATATTTATAACTATATTTTAAAGTATTTATTCTTTGTGGTATTTTGGTCTTGTATAATGTTACTGTGTATGTAAAAACTATATTTGAACCTGACTTGGAACCAACAAGTTTTGTTTCCACATACGATACTATGTATTTTATTCTTTATTATTCATGTTCACTTTGTTGTACCATGTGTGTTTCTACTGACATGTTCTGCATCCAACATACTGCTTTTTTATGTATTTATGGAGTGTTTAAATAAAATACAATACAATGCAAGAAACCTCACCCCCATATCTTTTCAATACAAAATATCGGTGGTGACTGCTGCTCTTGCCTCACATCTTTCAGTATTTGTGACAACCAACACGCAAAGACCTTGGAGTATCCCAGCCAGGTGCACAACTCTGAACCTGAATCCAACTGGCAATAAACAGAATGATGCCACACGACATTTGCATGGAAGAAGTTCAACAGTGTGCCATCAGCAGGAAAAATCATGGCTACAGCCTTTTGAGATAAGAAAGGTGTTAATCATGTAAACTTCCTGTCTCAGTAAACAAAAGTGAATTGTAATGGTAGAATAAAACATTAAGAAGTCTGAATGCTGGTGTTTGTTGGGTTTGTACCACAAGAAAAATGTCAGATGTTGCACCTCCATGATGCCAAGCCACAGAGATGTGTACACACCACTGAGACCATCACAAAATTTGGACAGACACCACTGCCAAATCTACTCTACAGTCCTGACCTAGCACAATCAGGTTGTCACATGTTTCGTCCTCTGAAGCATAGCCTGCTAAAACACCAATAACTGAATGATGAGGCACTGCAGAAGGATGTGAACCATTTGTTGCAAACAAATGAGAGTAACTTTTACTGACTGGACATAGATGCAATTGTTCAAAAGCAGTAAAAGACTGTTGACAAAGATGGAGGCAACACTGCAAATAACAATGCCTCTTTTTTTGGTGATGGCACAGATGTTATGAAATGTTTCTATGTATAAATGATGTTATGAAATTTTTCTACATATAAACTGTATATAACATACAATAAAATATATAAGGCATTACTTTGTAACTGCCCCTCACATGTATCATCCTACTGATGTATGTGCAGATCAGTCCCTGAGTTTTCAAAGTTCTCTTATTTACTGCTCTATTTCCATGAAGTACACACTTGAAGTTTTTATGCATTCTTTCGCTGATGGGCATAACATGAATGCATACTTCATTTAAATACCTTTTCTATTTCTTCTTAATTTTAACAGCAATTCCTATCTCAACTGAAGAAAATGATACTCAACTTCAGGAACATTCAATCTCAGATCATTTTGGGCAGTTAGGGCAGTTATTATTGACTCACTTTAATTCTAAACAAGATGGGCAATGTACATATAATGAAACACTGAAGCACGTTCGTGCAACCATTGTTGCAGTGGAAAAGCAGTAAGTATAACATATTCTTAGTCTGTGTTTGTAGCCTTAGGTATCAAGCATGCAATGCATATGTGCCATATTGTCATCTGTGGCCTGTCCGGATCTACAAATTTTCCACGCTATCTCACAAACAGCAGAATTTTCATATATATATATATATATATATATGGACAGACAGAGAGAGAGATAGAGAGAGAGAGAAGAAGGAGATTGAACACGAAATGTGTATTTTGATTTCCTCTACTCCTTTCGTCTGCAACATTTCTCATTCTAAGAAGAACTGAGTGAAAAATAATCAAAAATTTTTTACTGGTCTTCCTGTAAAGTACCTGTTTTTTTTTGTCAGATTTTCATAAAACTTGATTTTTCTTAGCAGATTTTCTACAAATACTAAAATATCAAATTTCATGAAAATTCATCTAGTGGGGGCTGAGTTGTTCCATGCGGACAAATGGACATGATGCAGCTAACAGTCGCTTTTCACAATTTTGCAAACACATCTGAGAAGCCAATACATAGCCACAATGGATTCCCTCTGTTAACAGGTCTCTGTGAAAGGCAATATATACCAAATTCACGTTGATGTTCCCCTGCAATGTCATCCAGGAAAATTTCTAGACAGTACAACCATGTACATGGAGAGCCCTTCCCATTTATTCAAGGCAATGGCAGAAATTATAGGACTCCATTTTAACATGTTACTACATCACATGCTGAGCAGCTAATATTCCTGCTTCTTACATGGGAGGTCCCAGGTTAATATACTGACCAGGAAACCATCTACCCTGACTTGGATGTTGTACTGTTTCCCAGGCAGATTAGGATCACAGCAATTGTAAGAGTCGAAGTACAATGACGTCAATACCTAATATCATGTAGCATCAGTGTTATAAGAATGAAACATGAATATGGAACAGGTGGAATGATACTGATGGTGGAAAAGAAGGCAATAAAAAACCCCATACCAAAGCAAATTTATCTATCACAAATCCCACATGTTCTGGCCTGGAATCCAACATGGGTCTCTGGGGTGGAAAGCTGGCAACTAACCACCTGAGCCAAAGCATGGTCAATAACTTTAAAACAATTCTTGACTTTACCAACATACTAAAAGTAAAGGTATGGCAAAAAAATAAAATTATAACAGAAGGTATGGCAGTGCTTGGTTTGCTTAATGAATCCGACACAATGAAACAATGAAGCAACCAATTTATTTCTTCTTACATCAAGTAGCTTTACCATCACACCAGTAAAAAAGTGAGGGCAGGGCCAAAGTGAATGTAAAGAATGTGTTAGGTAAGGTGACAGAAGTGAAGATGATAGTTATGAAACTATGACACAAAATGTCTTGTGTTCTGTAACTCAAATAACATCCTGCACTGGACACTCTTTAGCTTATGGAGTCACACCACAAGAGAAATCACCCTACAAGGAGTCAGCAAAAATCAGTCCCGTTTTGGGACACATCAATGCCCAGCAATAATATACGCAGCATTTTTGAGCAGGAAAAAATGCCAGTACTCTGTGACAAAAAAAGGCGATGGAACTCACTCCTTGACAGCAAGTAAAGCTAAATATGCCCAATGTCTTTATATGAAAATATTTAAAATAGGGTTGTTATTGTCTCATATTGTGATAATACTATGGAAATAAAACACATAAGATCTTCTCTTCCCTAAGTTCTGAATTTATAATATTCACCTAATGCATCCACACCAATACAAGGTGCCATACCATCATACACTATCACAAAAAATCACTGTCAATATGTACTACATGCCACAGCATTCAGAAACACTGCATGGTGCTCATACAGAGTACTTATGTTTTGTATGATTCTCACACTAAACACTGATTACTTCCTTAACAAGCATTAAATGATTCATCTTTGCAATGGAGGGACGGACTGTATTCTCTGCGGGGTAGGAATGAAGTTTCATATACTCATACAGTTCCGACAAAGGTCGGTCTTCAAAAGGTTTACTGATCTTGCAAAGTGAAATGGGCCTCAAACTTGTGCAAATGTAAAGCAAAATGTTACACAGTCAGTAATAACACACTGACAGACACACCAACTCATGAGGCAGGAGAATCTTAACAATTTTTGGGCACAAAAATGATGTGCAGTAGTAGATCTTGGAAACATATGGTATGTCTGTTCAGACACAATTTCTACAGAATGCAAAATAACAACATGGTGACCATGTGAAGTTTTTCAGCTTTCAGTTTCATGGCAATAACTAATGAATCTGTGGAGATAAGTATGTGAACTCTGGCATGGCCACACATAATAAACAAGCCTGTGATGCATGAAAAAAAAAAACACTGTCAAAAATTACAAACACACCAATAAACGACATCGAATACATCGATGATGATGACGATGATAATGACAACATCACCACCACAAAGCAATCTATGCAAACGAAAAGTACGCTGTATGAGTCCTGCTTTGAACCCTCTGTAGTATGTATTTCTGTGATGTGATCCATTGCTAGGTAACACAAAAAATAATTTATTTTAAAACCAATAATACATTTCACTTGCTTATTGAATTATGCAAGGGATACATGGTATTAATGAAAACTGATAACAATGTGGGAGAAAATTGTTACTGCCTGTTTAAGGTACTATCCCAGCACTCATATTCTACCAACAAAGGAAAATTCAACTCATTTAGAATAGCCTGAATTTGAATCAGGAATGCTAACCAATAAATCACGTCATTCAGTGAAGTATTAACATGCATACTACGAAGAGAAACATACAAAAAACAAAATGTTCACCTGGAGGGGGGGGGGGGTGCATTCACAGAGTACCTAATGTAAGTTTGGGCCTCCCACCAAGATTTAAATTTGCATTTTATTATGTATCAAAGCATGATATCTCAGTACTTGCCGCTTCTGTTCTTCAGTAAAGGCATGTCGGTAGAGTGCACTGAGTATGCCAAATGCAGCCAGAAAGAGGAGTAATTCACGATAGATGAGTTTGTACAGACTCCCTCGCCACATAAAAAGAAGGCGGGTGAAACCCCCACTAGTGGAAGATGCCACTTCATACTGGTAGCTCACTGTCATTGTGTTATCACTACACAGCACACAGCTCTAGCAGCACACAGAGTCTACTGTGCATTCTCAGATTTGTAAGTTAGTCTATGTTTTCCCATCATGCCTTCTTGTACAATGACTTGGACCACTACTTAAAAATCTGCATTAAAATGATGATGATATACGTGTATTTCCAAGGCTACACTGTAGTTGTTGATGCACAGTCCACAAATCATACATTACTGCCTCTCACCATGAAGGTTTACAGAATAAATTCCCCCAATCTCTGTGTAAGATACACTTTGAAACTGACTTGCCACATGTCAGAAGTTAAAAGCCTTCTAACATAAGACTGCTATTACACACTGTTTCACCATTAAAGCTGTGTGCCTTCTCACTGAAAATTGTAGCATTCAACAAACTCACATTATTATGGATGACACCAGGTTCCTACAATATTCCAATAATGAGATTATTAATTCAAAGATCATGACCATTAAATATTATAAAACCACAATCACATATTTCCCAAAGAAAGATGAAATTATATGTGATGCTGACCTTCACAACAAGTTTAGAAATAACCCACACGAAAAAAATGCATCATTATTTTTATGAAGTGAAACAGCAGCCAGACAGCACAGCCAGGTCCGGAGTATGAAAGATGTTGCAGAATATTCACACAATTTGTTCAGTTTCAGAGATTTACTTTACCATAACTGCAGTATGTACAATCAACATTACACAAACAACCAACGGCTTGCACAAAAAAATGGGTACACAATGGAGATCATTCTTTATGTGATTAAAATGAAAATGCAGAAGTACGACACTTTTCCACATCTGGATGGACAGGGACACTCAGAATGACTGTGAATGTGAAACACAAAGCAAATAGTAGGACTACACAACATTTAGCAGTTAGGTATTTGGCTCAGGCAGTAGCTACTAAACTGAATATAGCAAATACCAAGACAGTAGACAGTGAGAGGGAGGGAGAAAGAACGGTGGACAGTGGGAAACCACACATCCTGGCAGCTGACAGAGATGAACAGTCAACCTTAACATAGCAGAGAGTGTGAGAGAGCAGAAGAATATAGCCAGTAAACACACACAAGCACAAAATTAACATCAGTCATTAAGTGATCATGACAAGTATTCATTCTACTGGCCAAAAAAAAAAAAAAAAATGTGAACAGGTCAGGTACAAAAGTCAATAACTGTCCAGGCTGCACAAAAGGCAGGCAACTTACTGACCACCCAGAAAACTATTAACTTCTCAAAGACTCTGCTCCCTGCAGTCAGTTAGCAAATTAATATCCTCATATGCACACGCATGTGCACGCACACACAAACACACACAAAGCCCAACATCACAAACAAAAATTTAGATTTATAACACATTCAGCACCTACATTAAATTTTTAAACAGCAGTGTTCAATTAGTTGCATGAAACAGCAGCATTAATGATGCAAAGAATAATAATAATAATCAAATTAATTCCAAATATCCCACCAAAATTTGACTGAACTACAACATAAAGTTTAACAGTTCTGATTTTTTTAGTACAAATATCTATATCTAACAAAGTGTTAATCAAAACAAATATTCCATTGAATGATGATAATAATAATAATGATTACATAAATACAACCCTTAATATATTTTCAGTCTGTCAAATGAAATACTCAGGAACATGTTTCATCTAGTGTGTAACTTGAAACTTAATGTGTCCCAACTTCATAAATATCTTTACTTGTAATTACCCCACCATCACAGGCCTTCTAATCTGTAAAACTCAGTAACTTAAGCAGTGACATTTAAGTTTTTAAACATCACTACAAATTACAAAATGCCTATCTGTGATACAGCACCAGAGAAAGAAAATGGAATATTCAGTACTTTTTGCGCCTTTCAGGCACTGTGTTGTGATTAAAAAATACACATTAAAATCACGCCAGTCTCATTTAAAAAAAAAAAAACTTCCTGTCAAATTAGAGAGAACTGTCGACCATTTTACCGTAATGGAATATCAGAAAATCCGTTTTGACATGCTACAGTAATCTTCTCCAAGAATTTCACACAATATGACCCAAAGACAAAATGTACAATGCCTGCCATAATGTGGTCCATCCATGGAGTGACAAAAGGCATTAAGGAGCAGCTGCCGGCTTACGTGCATAGCGAGAAGAGCACTGGTTCTGTAGCAAGGGTCACAAGAATTGCTTTCTATGTAACTCATCAAGATTATTCGTTCTGAACATGATGGCTAATCTAACAGCAAATCTCTATAGACTTCTATGTGGGAAACACTGGCTCAAATCTTGGCCAGGATACAGATCACACTCAACGAGGTTTCCCATGTCTCCCTCAGTCCCACAAGCCAAATACTGTAATAGTACATCATTTATGCCTTAACTGTCTCCTTCTAAATCCTTTCAAATTTATTCACTAGCTGCCTCATTATTAATGATACACAGTCCAAGATACTGACAGCCATAAACTAATACCCTTCCACCCAGTCATTTTTTTTCAGCAGTGCTTGATTATAAATATGGACACAAACATGGATATCAGTGAATGTTGCATGATGACTGAGGAGCTGCTATATAAGATTCCCATATACACAGCAACACTTAAAGACCACATGGATCAAGACAATGAAGGTAACATAACAGAAAAATGTTCAAATTCATTCTGATGCCAATTCCAAAAGTTAATGAAGAATTCTGCATTCTGAAGGAAATATAATGTTCATATTTCATATTGAAGCTACATGTACAAAATAAGCACTGGGAAGAACTCTTTGGTACAGGCTGTGTATCATGTTTGGTTTGTTTCATTTGGTAGGGTTTATTTATTCCATATGTGAGAGAATGATGTTCCATTAGTCAGCAAACATTTATTCTCATGTAAATAAGGACATTACTTCAATCTGTATATTAATAAGCAGTATGTGTGTTCATATGTATTACACACAGATAAATAATGAAAACAACAAAATATAGAAATGTGTGTCACAACATTTTCACCATAATTTTTGTGATCAGCATACTGACTTCAGTGAAAATCACCTTACTTCAGAGATGTCTTCAAAAAATGTAAAAAATCAATTGTGCTGCTTTATGAGTAAAATGATTTGAGCTCATCCCGTTAGAATGATTGCTTAAATGTGTACACTTCCATACTGGGGAAGTGAAGAATCTAAAAATTCTCTGTTACTGAAGCTCAATAGGGGAAGTAAATATGACACAGACAAACACAAATAAACTTCATAAGGTTAATTTTTGGCTGCTGTTATCTCTATTTTTAATTCAATGGCAAGATAAATAAATAACTATTAAATATTCTGATGTTCACTGTGACTCTTATAACAGTAACAAATACAAAATTTTCATTTCAAATATTCCAATTAATTCTTATTCTTTTAAACGAGTCATTTTTTAATTCCTTGTCAAAAGTTATTTTTCAGTCAACAAGCAAGTATTCTCCAACAGGCCTTTCAAGAAATAAAAATGTATGCAATCTACATGAACTACTTAAACTTTTAAGTGGTTTTCCAACACCATATCCTGGAGGACGTAACATTAATTTTCAGAATTCTGAAGAACAATGCACAAATCATATCAACATACCTTTATCAAGGCTCTGAAAATTCCTTGTGCTGGGGAGTGGAATCTGAACATGCAGCAACAGTGGAAATATCATGGCTGCTGGCATATCCATATCTGCAGTGAATGCTGTTAAAATAGTTACATACGTATAAAAATAAGGAATGTCATTAATTGCACAAACAGAGCAAATATACAATTATATGCTCTTAAATATGATGAAACAAATTCCTTAATCCAACAGTTAGGAAAGTTAAATGCTAATGTAATGCTAATTTATTTCAAGTACAGCAGTCACTACATCCTCCAAAATGGCCCAGCAGAGTATTACTAAAAAATATGGTACAAAATGAATGATATAGTTTTGTTACAGAATATGTACAATGGGATAAACACACACACACATACATACACACACACACACACACACACATAACTCAAAAGATGAAAGCATTATGGTAAATGGTCCTTGTGATGAATATAAATAACTCTTTAACAAGAAAAGAAATGGATAACAGGGTAGCACGTGAGAAGTTTGAAAGAACGGAATTTGGCACCATGCCCAGGAGGGAACTCTAGGCCAGGGAATATCATGTCATTATGAGCAAATCAAAGCAACCGAAGGGTAAAGAAAATAGAGTCAAGATATATAAATAGAGAGACTCAGTTGTTAAATATAGAATTGAAAAGACAGGAAACTGGAATAGAGTGCCAGAAGAAATGTAGTGGGCATAAAGAGCAGTCTGTTTGATGACACACTATAGATAATACACTCTGGAACATACAAGGACAAGTATAGCTTGAAAACTTCAGAACAGGGAATGGAATAATAGAGAATGAATACCTTATTTAGTAATGTCAAACACATGCAGCCTAATTCACATATAAATATCAATTAAAAATATAAGGGTTTGGAAGCTGAACAGATTAACATGATACACACACAATGGAAGGTAGGAATGCTTGAAATTATCTGATATTTAGGCTGTTCAACAAAATATCTTGAAAGCTTCATGTGAATATTCAGTGGACTGTTCTGACTACAAAACGTTGTGTCACAATGTGTCAAAATTTGAACCATTATTAACACACACTCAAGCATAACCCTTTACCCCCTCCTGGGCTGAGGCAGAGAAGTTCATCAATTCCATATGCACACACACACACCATTTTGCTGGTAGTCTGATTTCAGCCATTGAGGAAAGAAGGTAGTTTGTTACATGTCTGGTTGTTCATGTAAAGAAGTGTTCATACTGTGACAAAGAATATAAAGTTTACAAATGATAAGTATGCAAAGATTTTGTTTACAGATTCTGTGATTGGAATGCATGGTTAGCAGTCCAAGAAAACATATGTCACTTTCCAAACAATCACCTCCATAGAACAGCAGTATTCAGCAGCACACATCATGCCAAGACATGGTATTATTCAAACCAAGTATCAGTAAGCATGGTGTACAACACATTCATGACCAATAAGATACTGCAAGGGTCGAACATTATCCTACAGCAAATGCTCAACAAATTACCTGGATGCAGGTATGATAAACTTTATTTCAGCAAGGTTTGTAACTGTATTATCGCCATTCCCAAATCTCTACCCCAGGGATTATGCAGATGAAGTAGATCAGGGTCACTTTTTCAATAAGGACACTGGTATAAGCATTAAAATCATCTAGAATGTGATGCCATGCTGACTGGTAAATAATGGACTGCAAGGCCCAGGAAACGGAGATGGCATGCTTCTGTTAGAAACTATTTATCACTCAACATAGCAGTATGTCACCTTAGATTTAAATCTTCATCAACTCTGACATGAGAACTTCAAATCCCACACAAAATGTTTCATTTCATTACAAGGCCCAATTTACATGAGATTGGAAAACCTACTGCCACCACACCTAACAGTCCTCACCATCCCACTGCAAGCAACATCCAACATCACTTTTCAGTAAATGTGCAGTACAGTCTCCCCAACAACCAAATGACTGCCATGGTCATTTTGTTGATGAAACATGTTTAATGGCACACTATGATCTTCATTTCAAACCATCCAATTGCTATACTTGGCATCTATTGTTTTCAACTTGCATGGATATATGAAGGTACTGCAGGGTCTGAAGAAACTGCAGACATGAGAACTTATTGGGCATTATTGACAGTGCTGTTCTCATACACAAAATAAAAAAGAATGCACACATTTTGAAACTACAACACTCGTGCACAGTCAATGTCGAGGTCATTTTGAATAACATGTTGCTGAAATGCATGAATACTTAACAATGTAATGGATGGGATCACAACCTACGTTGATAAGATACTTTCCACTCATAATAAATAAAAAGATAAACAACTGAAGTTCAGAAAACATTTTATGGAGCAGCATGTAAACTAGGCAATCAAATAATATATCCTTCAAGTCTACTCTTCAACATGTAATGGACACAGGCAGCTAACTCCTTTCTTAATATCTCAAGGATGTAACTGCCTGTAATGTGCACAGTATCAACTACATACTCCCTATTTTTGTGTTCCACAATGCAGCAAGCCACCCCATACAGCAGGTAAGACACACTCAGTTTTACACCAAGGGGGATGCCACCAATCTACAATTCTTTTTCACAACATACATTGTAGCTGTTACTTTCTGCACCCAGCCCTGTTACTTACAAGTAAGGTATGCCTGACAAAGATCAATACAAAAACACATGCATTTTCTTCTCAATCTTTTGAACCATGAAATACATTACCACATTGAAAAATGTGCTATACAAGTTACTGTTATTTCATGTCACTCAAAACTACACACAACCTACAATGTTGAGAAATGTACAAAAAACAAAAAGTGCAACAGTAGATATCCAGCAAGCCACAACCTGCCACTGAACTGGATCTTATTCATTTTTATATTTACTTATTTAATTTTTTACATTCAAGTGATCCACATTAGGTTAGAAAACCTGTTGGATATAGAAATAGTCCAAATGTATATAATAGAAAGCAGTAATTTGCACAATGACATAGAAAATAAAAAAGTACTGTAATATACAAAATGTATATACATCTAAATCAAGACATATATTAGAAAAGCACAAGCATGAATAATAAAATTTATATGTAGTTTAATAACAATCAGTGCTAAAATCAAGGCATATATTAGAAATGCAAATGCATGAGTAACAAAATTTATATGTAGCTGAATAACAACAGTGCTGTTTAAATTGTTAAAAGAAACAATAAATTTGTATTGAAAAATTACAGTACCAAACCAAGATGTTTAGACTTCATTACTGTTAAAATATTCATCTAATGTGTAAAATGAATTTAAATAAAGATAGTTTTCTAAACCCAGTTTAAAATGTTTCACATCACAAGCAAAAATTTTTATATAAGAAGTTTATTAAAAACCTTGATGCCAAATTTTTTATATGTTGTAACATTTAACAGATGACTTGTTTCATGTCCTACAGCCATTTCTGGGGCTGTAATGGATTGACAAAATGTATGCATATGTGTGTGTGTGTGTGTGTGTGTAATGGTTGATAAAGGTTACAGTTTTGTCATGTGTTGATACCATGAATCTCAGAGTTTAGTGTATAGTGATCTTTATTATTAAACACAAAAAATAAAGGTGAATGTGCAACTAATGAACGGTAGTGCAGTAATGGCAGTGGCTGGAACCACTTCTTACTGGGAAGGAAATATTGAGGGCAGGGGTTCTATACACATTCAAAATATACTGTCAATATTATTGCCATCAATATACTGAGGTTAATGTCTGCTTAACATATCAACATATTTCTATCACTTGTCTTTACCGAAGACATCTTTCAAGCATGTCATCTTGTGGGCAGGGTTATTACCCATACATTCATACACTATGTCTGAAAACGCAAGACTGACAACACTGCCTTTATACTGTACATAATTACTACTAACATCAGGTACATTTTGAAAACCATATGACCCTTCGTTAATATTTCCTTTCATCAACAGTATGCCCACACAATTGCACAATTGTAAATTCTGTTCTTATTCTAATAATAAAAGCCAACAAGATGCATAATTTCTCAGATTTATTTTATAAAGTATTCTACATGTTTCGGACAAGTCCACTGTCTATCAACAAGAATATCTGAACACTGTATACATGCAATAGGTATTTGTTATGCTGAAACTTTAAAGATGGGTAAAATTACTACTGTATATGTGTACACTGTAGTTAAACTGTAAAACATTTTGTAGGTAAAATTCTACGTTATTCTGTCCGAAACATGTAGAGCAATTTATCAAATAAATATGAGAAATAGTGCATCTCGTTGGCTTTTATTATAAGAATATATCATGATGCACGGTCCTCTGAATGTCAAATTTGTCCATTCTGTATCAACACTATTAACTGCCTATAGGGCCCTGATATTTGGTACGAGGCACAGAAAACATTCCTCTTCCCTGCTCAAGGTCTGACAGGTCTGCAATGTGTTCATACACCCACAAATGGCAAAACGCTGCTGATAGTTTACTCCCTTTCTTGTCAGTAATGGGTATCATCCAATACAATTTCTATTGCAATATGTACCCCGAGGCCCTCTGGGCCGGGCCCACACTAAACTGACAAAAACAGAAACAAAACATAAACAGAACAAAACAGAAACAGTACAAAAACAAAACTGAAACCACTGCCCACACACACAAACACACATACGACAAAACGCAGACATTTGCGAGATGTTTCAGTGTTCTGTCTACATTAAGCGGACAGCCGCAGTGAAGTTAATACATCATGTGGCGCTCCAAGGAAAATGAACACATATGCATAGCTGCGGATGGCTTTATATTCCTCGCATCAAAAATATCAAAAGAAAAAATCAGAGGCGTTTTTGGGTGAGGTTAACACTGAGTAAACGAAAAACACGAACTTACACGTCTCCTCCCTACACCACTTTCCAGCTGTTAAATGCATGTCAGTTGTACACTGCGCTGAGACCAATCTGCAGGTGAACTTGCAACAGAAACCTTTTGATCTTTACCGACCGGCTACGGGACACTGCAGAGATGCAGAAAACACAAACAACTTGCAAAAATGTTTCATAAATGTTGGAGAATTGTTGCAGATTTGTCGTAAAACAACGATTTTGTGCTTTGTCAGTTTAGTACCGACTTGGCCTTAGACGTATGTTGAACGGACCACACTACATACGTACGACATATAAGGCGAAACGCTATATATCTACAACGTATTAATTTGTACCGCAGTCCATCAATCCGTTGGCTCCGTGATAGCGCGGCTTACCACGGTGCACGTGAGGTTGCAGGAAGAATTTCAGAGAGAATCTTATGTGTATGATCTGGCAACCACCTGGTGTGCATTCAAAGGGGATGTGGTTGTGAAGATGGCGTTTGTTTGATGTGTAATAGTTGGAGTTTTTCTTTGTATGATTTTGTATCTTCGTATTAACAAAATATTTATGTCTGGTGGTAATTTATTTAAAAATGGCCTTCTACGTGAGCAATATATGTCGCCTTTGTATGTCACGGAAGGACGTATTAATCCCTCTTTTTGATGACAACCGGGGCCAAACTCTGTCACTGCCAGATAAGATAATGAATTTCGTACCTGTAATAAAGGTACATTATAGCACATTCAGCGCTTACATTGTAGTTAGTCATACGAATGAAGCGTACTGGGTGAAAAAATTGGACGTTGCTAATGCTTGCTGTAATTTACTTCCAGCTGTATGCTGGTGATGGGTTGCCAGCACAAATTTGTGAACCATGTGTGCGCCTTGTGAACACTTCATACGCATTTAAGGTTCAGTGTGAAACATCGGATACCGCTTTACGACAGTACCTGAGCACACATTCCCTTCAGGTATTTGCAAGGAATTTGATTTAATGAATTTTGTCCTTTACAGTGAAATGATGCAATAGTGCAGTAACCTTGTAAAATAGGTTAGGGATGTACGCATGTAGGTATTTAATTGCAAAATAAATGACTGTCTGGATATTTAACGGCACCACGTGAATTACTCTTACTTAATGAGTACATACAGTATGTTGAACACGGTTACATCTGTGACTCATTTTCAGCAAATGCTGACCACTTACCTTGTTTCATGTACCGCCTTTATAGTACTCACTTCCAAGTCTGCAGGTATTGTAATTTGAAATTTGAATAGATATGAAGGTTCGGTAAGGTTATAAAATAAAGATGGAAGTTTTGTGCATGCTTAATTAAGCAACATGCCGTGAAGACATATAGAAAAGTTATGGTGTAGGTCCACACATTCTTTAACTAAGGTCACTGGTCAGCTTAATGCCTCCCCACTTTGTTCTTGTTATCCACTGGACAAGAGGTTGGCTAGGACACAGAGCCACCAAATACACCATGGAGAACAAAATTTTTTTTGCTCCTACCAAAAATCAAAATTAAATTTTTGGATAACCAGAATTGTAGCTATGTCACTGTACTGACTAAGTTATCCCAGCTGGAGGGCATTTGGTGTGGGTAAATGTTGGATTAGGCTGGTTTAGTTTTGATTATGTTAGTGTTTTGGGGGTTTTTGATATGGTGCAATAGAATTCACTACTTCATGTCTTACAATTTCATTGTGAAATGTACAGTTGCTAATTGAATCCTCTTGTAGCCTAATGGATAGAATGCTGCAGTTGTAATTCAGAGATACACATGTTGTCCAAAGATCTAGGAGGCACCTCAAGATTATAGGCACAGGAGAGTGACATGCAGTGAGTTCAGTACTGCAGATGTGCATATATTAGGCATGGCCATTCAAAATTTAGGCAGCACAGTAACCTGGTACCCCAGATTTGTGCACCCTTGATCAAATTTGAATATTAATCCACGATTTTGAAGTGATAAGTGCATTTCAGATGACACTGTTTTGGACTTTGACGTGATATGGGATTGTAAATTAACACAAATTAGAAAAGAATGTGTTGCTTCCATTTTCATAGTGATAGAACTATGTTTTCATGTACATTTTGAAGTAATGGTGGGGAGATGGGGGGGAATAAATTTGATCGTCAGTTGTAGGTGGGTTGTAAGGACTATGGCTAATCAAAACCACAGAAATGGGAGAGGAGATTATGTTGGTGTAGGCCAGTAGGAGCTGTTTATACTCTGTGTTGCTCTTGGGGGGGACAGGACTATCCCATCTGGCTTCACAGCACTGGCATCTTGGTGCAAGGACCGAATTATAATTGAAGCAATGGAGGTCCATCTGCACCCCAACACGATGAACCTGGAGAATGATTGTCTCTAAGCAGGTCATGGAAACCTTTTATCCACTCCATGAAGTAGAGGAGGTAGACAGTGTATTACGATAACGGCATACTCTCGTCCCCCAGAAGTGACACTACTTTAACTGTCCACCTTAAATGAAGTTTCATCACTTCTCACAGTATACTTCCCATCTACTAAAATCTAGAAAATGATCTTGTTCATGTGTATTTTTATATGCCATTTATTGAGTAACATGGGGCCCTGAAGAGGGCTGTTTATTAGCCTAGTTTTTTAAACTTAATCTTATTAGAGTTTTTAGCCAGGACAGAGGGCTATCCCATTACCCATATCTGTAGTTCTGATTGGCTGTGGTTTTTGCAGCTGATCATTGTCATTACTCATTGACAGTGCTTCCTCCTAATCACTTAGGCATCCACATTGCTGCATTAAAGTGTATGTTTTATTAATTTTGTGTTGAATCCTGTAGTGTTTCTGGGTTTGTTAATACAGTTATGCAATCTCTGCTTTGATTAGGAGAGCACAAATGACATTCTTCACTCTGTGTTTCGAACTGATAGTGCTGAGGACTGCTGGAAGCTTGCAGCTGTGAAGGATGAGGTGGTGGATGTCTCCATTGAGGAACCTGACATAGATGTGGAAGATAAGGATGATATAAGGTTAGAGATGCCTCTGTCCTGCTGTCCCACCTGTTACAAGTTTCTATTTTATAAATTAAAGTTGAGCTCATAATCTCAGTATTTCCATTGTTGGGTATGAAAACTGGAGCTCTGTTTGAGCACTGGAGTTTTTGAACCTTGATTGTGTGTGGATCTTTTTGTCACCACTATAGCCTGGGGGTGGAGGAAAGGAGAGAGGTAAATAAAAAAAAAATGCATTTGTGCCAAAAAAGAAATGAGTTTTGACCCATATTTTTAGATGGTTCATTTTGACTTGTGTTATATGAATTTTTCTGTAACATTAAAGTAGCTGTATGTCAGTGTTGGCTGGATATTATACACTTGTGATCTTTATAATTGTATTATTTTGGAATAATTGTTTGGGTTCAGAGTACAAAAGTGGATATATATATTTTTTTTGGTGGGGGGGAATATGAGAGGTTTTCACCTTTGAGAGTTCTTTTTCACTGGTGAGTTGAAAAAATTATTGTGCAGGGAACACTGTAAATTCATGTTTGTTTACTCATTTAATAGTGAAGTCTTTGAGTAAGTAAAGTGCACCCTTGTGCAGGCACTGAGGCTCTGTACAGGCCATACGGCCCACTGGGGGAGTAGAGGTATAGCTATACTGTACAGGCACTGAGGCTCTGTACAGGCTGTACGGCCCATAGGGGGAGTAGAGGTATAGCTCTACTGTACAGGCACTGAGGCTCTGTACAGGCCATAC
>Ga0123354_10002238_pt1 | contig 25223 bp, 10 predicted proteins | sample TergutLab28metaG_2_FD_97872 | JGI IMG/M metagenome (GOLD analysis project Ga0123354, IMG submission 97872) | Labiotermes labralis P4 segment gut microbial communities from Petit-Saut dam, French Guiana - Lab288 P4 | ecosystem: Host-associated > Arthropoda: Insects > Digestive system > Gut ...
AATGGATTTACGGGGTGCTAATTAATGAAATTCTGTTTAGCTCAGCTTAGGTAGCATGAAATGGCAGCATAATTAGTGCATGGTGAATTGGAAAAATATCCAAGAATACGCTCGTGCTGTAGTTTGACGCACAACTATGGCATTTACTTGGTGGGAATGAAAAAACTCCGAGCCGAGATTTTACCCTGAAACTGAGGCGCAAATAAGGCCAACGCAGCGCGGGGCTCCCTGAGAAATGGGGGCTTTCCAACGAACACACGTACAAGATAACTAACTGAATAACTAACTATCTAACAAACCGACAGACAGACTGACCAATCAACTAACTAACAACATGAAGTAGAGTATTTCTTGAGAAACTAACACTTTTTCAAGGAATTCCCCTCTTTTTACGGAACCCGAAATTTCATTACCCCGTTCAAAAGAGCCCTCCACCTGTCCCTGTCCTGAGGCAGAGCAGTCCAGTTCATAGCCCCATTCTGCTCCGTAAAGATACATTTTGATAATATCCTCCAATTTAGTCTAGGTCTTCCAAGTGTCCTCTTTCCTCAAGTTTTCCCACCAGAACCCCTGTGTTTCTTTATTCTCCCCAATACGTGCTTCATGCTCCACCAACTTCTTTCTTCTTGATTTCCCCAGACATACACAATACTGAAATTTGTTTTCCGTTCTTTCGGACTGGATTCCGTTCTTGTGACAAAAGGCAGCATCCTGGATCCCTGTTGTGAGATCAGGAAGTAACTTCGCTAATGGTTAAAAGGGGAACAAATTATGGATTCGCGTGAGGAAGGGGATCGCTTATTTACGTTCCTGACGAGGCAGTGTCTGCACGTGAAGCAGGACTGTTACTCAGTCGCTACAGCTTTCAGTAATGTTCATTTATGGTTGAATACAGTCCCGTTGCCGGCAAGTTGCAACTGATTTCTCTTATAACAAAACCAACTAGATGCACTAATTTCTTAATTTTATTTTTGGACTAAAACTCTACATGTTTCGGAGAGTTCCTCTGTCCATCATCAGGAGTTTTTCACTGTACACACAGCAGTGGTGTATGTCATACAGCTTGCGAACAGGATCAGGACGGAACCAATTCCGTCCTGATCCTTTGCGGGCAGGATCGGGACGGAACCAGTTCCGTCCTGATCCTGCTCGCAAGCTGTCGGCAAACCCGCATGACATATACCATTGCTGTGTGTAGAGTAAAAAACTCCTGATGATGGACAGATGAACTGTCCGAAACATGTAGAGTTTTATTCCAAAAATAAAATTGAGAAATTAGTGCATCTAGTTGGATTTGTTATAAGAATTTTTCACGATGCACGTTCACCTGAACGTCAGACTGATTTCTCCTCACTATATAAAATATTTACTCTCACTGCTTTAATTCATGTAGGATTTAGCATAACTGTCTCTCTGAAACAAGTCGAAAAGCTTTCTAGATTGTGATCTTCTGAGATGTGTTACCGTGCAGTCTGGTGGGTGGTTACCGACATTTCGGAGGCGACGGCTGCTTCTCTCATCAGGATATTTGTACAACAACATGCTAATATTAATGACGGGCCGAGGATACGGCTCGCCACAGTAGAATAACAGTCGAGCAAAGCAGCAAAGAGCTGAAAAACTTCATGTAATAGGGAGTTTTCTGGAGAAGCTGGTAGTCATTAAGCTTGTGTACAATCTTTTTGTCTTGTATGGAACCCATACGTCCGTTATTGCGTTCACAACAGCATAAGTTGAACATAACTAAAACGCACAAATATTTTCTCTGCTGACATAAATTGGGCCCGTTTATACTTCTTCTCCTATTTTCCCTAGTGCATGCGATTAATTAGTTCCGAAACTGGCCCATGACAATTTCTTTCTTCTTCCCGTTTTGGTCCCTACTTTTATTTCCCATGTGCAAGACGGTATAACTAATGGTTTATTGTTCACATCAATGCTGCATTCGTTGCTTTTGATTTGATTTTCACATTTCTTACTTAAAAGTTCACATGAACTTCATTCTTCTTCCCACCAATTCATGTGGACTTAGAACTGAAGTACGCCATGTGTGTGTACATTGTAAAATTTGATTTCGTACTATGTCCACAGATACCTGATGTTCCTACATTTTCCACAGCTAATCTCTGTTATAAATTACTGCTCTCAAGATATACATTAAAGGCAGAACGCTGTGCAAACTGCTTGGATAAAGATCGAAATTGCAATACTGAACGAAGCACGGGTACGTATCATTCTCTTAATTGCCTCCATGTAACTCGTATTGATTCATAACACGCACACCGTAAATTATATATCTTATTATATTATATTATATTATTCTGATTCATTTATTTCTCTATTGTTCTGCTGTGCTTTAAACCCTACCGCAGAAAAGAGAATAATATTAAAATGTACTTTAAGGAAAAAGGCTCTCAATTTAGAGAGTGTATTCAATTGATTTAAAATATAATCGACTTGTAGGATTCTGTTGACACAGTACCGAACCTCCGATCCAATAAATATAGGGAATTACTTGAACCGCCGAGCGATTTCCAGTTACAGTTACACTGTATAATTTGTTGGGAATAATTAAATTATTTTGATTAAGATAGATTGTTATCCGCAGGAACGTGACGTGGTACCTGGATAACAGTGCTTCGGAGAAATTTACTGCCTCCATGTTCAGATTTATCTAAAAGGGAAATACAAGTATAGGCTTTCACTAAATGTCAGTGTCACGGATTTAAGTGTCCCATAATTTTCATAATCACCTCGAGAACTTCAAGTTTAGAGTCGTTTTAATATTGACGTCTGATTTCATTGGTTGTGTGAATTTAGTTTGTTTGTTAGCATTTAGTTTGTAACAGCGGTGACGCTCTTGCAACGTGTCGCCCATATAACACGATATTCTATTCATTTCAACATGTCTTACAGTGAATTCCATATTCCTATCAAAGGTAAAATTGTCCCTGCGCGGGCCACAAAGGCAAAATGGCAGAATTAAGTTATAACTCCACTATTTCTTTGAACTCTGCAGTAGATGATGAGTGAGTGGCCAGCTTCACGCTTTGGACGGTTCACTGTCTAGAATGTGCCTTATGTAACCATTAGGTATGAAACTGTGTGAGACCCAGAGACGGTCTGGACATTTTGTAAAAAAGAAAAATATCTTGTCGCGGCCGGGAATAGAACCTTCATTCGCCGATTTTCATCCTGTCGCCTGGTCGCTATATCGATTACGCGATACCGGCTCCCCCAGATGTCTGTTAACGAGTTTCACTTCGGCCTTGGTGGAGACTGTTTTGCACGACTGAACAGTACCTTCACAATGTCACGTGGAGGTGGACCACAGTTTCCAGTCGGGTCATTGTCCATCTCGATGGAAGGGTCGTAACCACTGACGATAGTATCAAGTAATATTCAACATCTGTCACACATTCCAAACCTCACAAATAATAATAACAACACAACAATTAGCATTAATCCTAGTGTCAAAAAAACAGTGGAAAGTTGCATTACGTTATGAAGTATTACGTGTAATATTCAGCCTGCCATAAGATGTGTTTAAAACAGAGTTTTATGGAAAATATTAAATGTGGTGTAATATCATTAAATGAGCGAGGGGACATGTTAGAACCGCTATCGAACTGACCATCGATAGGATGGCATTGAAATCGCAGGATGTTTAATGAAAGCCCCGGAAATTCGTGTTGGAGATTCGCAACGCCGGTGTATTGGACTGGGAACCGGAGGCCAGTGGCCTGTTACACCTGGAGCTCTTTCGCACATTGATTGTGTGTTAGTGGGCACTTTGCCTTGTTAAAGCTGAAATATTCTGTTTGGGAAACTAACCGCTCTCCGTCATTAAAGAAAAGAATTACTCGTTTAATGACGGCACTCTTAACAGTCAAAGTGACAAGACAGAACGGGCTGTCCTCCACAACGTAGTGAGTATATACAATTGCCGAAAGCGGTATTTTAAGTTGAATATACTTACTTAAAACTGGAAGTAACCAAACAAAAATTAGCAATGTTCTCCCAAGCCGCATTAAACAAACAACTCGTGGAAGGTTTATGGATTACATTAAAAAGTCTGTTTGTTGTGTTGTTCCTACCGGACGTCATAACGAATTAATAAGGTTAAAAATCAGATATTTAAAACTAATTTTAGAGGAATTCTTGCACATCGAATTTCAACAAAATGAGCGAAGCGCTTTATGAGATGCGTGGTGAAGTCACTTACGGCGTTAAGAAAACTTAGGTTTGTTATACATTAATATTTGTAACATCTTACCTATCAACGACGTATAACGGAAGTTCCCTACACCGAATCTTGATAAAGTATACTTTATTTAAATATTCAGACTAACACAACTACAAGAATACTACATATTCTTTATGTTCAGAAAACATGTTTCAGTCGATATTTATGGCCATCATCAGGTAATTGCACTGTTTAATTTAAGAAGAAATTATAAAAAGTAGAGACATCCCCTTTACAAGCAGTAAATACCGTAATCGCTATTAAAATTACTATTCCAAATAGTGTAACAATCTTAAAGTAAGGAAAAAAATTAAACACTGGTTAAATTCCAAATACTTGTGTTATTTTCTTTCTGTGATTTTATTCCTCAGAGTGCCCTGTAGATCGAAGGAAGTTTATCTTGAGATGTGTAGTAGATAAAATCGTGTGACTAGTTTTCACGAACACCACCTTTGGGTATAGTGTACAGCTGTGAACCTAACAAGAAGTGAAAAGATCAATTTGGTGCTACTCTAAATTGAAAAGTATGTACGTCAATTTTCATTTTGTATAATAGCAAAGATTTACTTTTAATTTCTTATTACGTTTGATAAAATATAGGTAGCTCTTTACACTTCTAGGATACATGAAGCAGTCCATAAAATATCCATCCAAAACAATGCTGTAAGTTCGGCCATAAAATAATAGAAGCTACGGCTTTCGTAATTCGAATATTAAGGTAAATTTATATATGAACGAGAGTCAAATAATGTTTTCTAGGAATTGCTCCTGACTAGACACCGTGATGATTGCTACGCAGTGGTTAATATTTATGCGTGACACTGGATGGTTATCAATTGCTGTAAGCGAAAACAGGGAGTACTTTGTTCTAATTCACACTTACTCGACAAAGAACCCTACAGTGTTAGTCGACATATAGTACTTCACAGCTACTCGAAACAGAATCCCACACAGCTACTCGATACAGAATAACTGAGAAATTCAGTTGCGCGTAATCGTTTCACTCGATAACGCAACTATTAATTTTGGTACGATATCACTAAATAACAAATAAACCAGTCTGCTCTGACACTGTTCTATGTTTCAGTCCATCGCAGCTTGACTCTGACAACTGAGACATGCCAATGGCTTGTATGTGAGAATATTGCAACAGTTTCATTCTTGTAATAAAAAACTACCTACACTACAAAAGATATTTCTATACACTGTATCCTTGTGAACTGACAGTAGAATTGAAATAATTTGTTTTTACACAAACTTACTTTGTGCACGTAAGTCCAATTTACCACTGTTAAAAATACTGCAAATAAGAATTAAACAAATCTGTATTATATCTCCGTTAGAAACAAATTCCTTAAAACGTTTGGTACAAAACACACATATACAGTTGAGAGACACGTAGGTCGAAAGGTAGCGAAGTGCCACGAATAGTCTAAAAGAGTGACAGGCAAAATTTCTATGTGATACGACGAAAGAAAAATGATTTCTTCGTAAGTAACAGCAAAAAATTTACGTGAGTCGAAATGTTGTAGGATTATTGTTATTATTATTATTATTATGCTAAAGTGTAATAACCAAAATATAATACAATTCCCGACTGTAATTTGTTGCAGGCGTCAGCTGCCTTTTCATATATCATGCTGTTTCTCTGGACATTGCTGGCACTGTTTCCGTGTCTTGCGACTTCCGCTTCTGTGGGAGAATTCTTGCTGCCGAGAAACTCTGAAAGACACACATCGTCTGCTGAAGACCTACCACCCACGTTATCAAAACATCGGAGGCTAATACCAAGCATTGAGCGTCTTAACACACGTAGTTACGGCGAAGATATTGTAGACATTGAACCGTCTTTCCATTACCTGGATGAGGTAGCAGGTAAAGAAGGGCACTCAAATAGCCGTCAGGCATTTACAGCCCGCAGACGTAACTTGAACCAAGCCGCATTTACCGTGAAGCCAAAAGGCAGCATGCAACTCAGGCCACAGCAAGACGCTTATGATACCAGCAAACCATTTGACAGCTTCCGTCGTCACAAGGCATTCAGTTTTATACCTGACGAACAAGACGTAGAAATAAGGCGTCGGGAAAAGAGAAGCATTTCATCGCCAGCAGTGGACGCTGTGGATGAGAACCCGACACAGTGGAAGAGGTTCGATAGCACGAAACCCCCGTTTGTGACATCTCGTAACCAACCAGCGACAGGAACTCGAGATTATAATTCAGGCGTCCCCCAGCACAGGTCAAGTCATGCAGTGGATGATAACGACATACACAGTATGAAGTACAATGAGATACCTGTCCAGCAGAGGGAACCCGCTAGATACACCAGCGCTTACGGTCGAGAACCTGTCGCCTACCGGCGCGAGGAAGAGCCACCAAGGAGGATTATATACTACGCTAATCTGCCAGAAGTAATTCGAGGCAGGCCGGTAGATGACGTAACTTATGGACGTGAAAGAACAGGATACGACAATCGATACGATTATAGCAGATCGTACAACAAGCATCCCCGAGAAAGCCGATATGAGGACAATCCTATAAGGTCATCTGGCAGAGACAGGTCGTATAGCTATCGTCAACCTGGTGCTGGTGGCAGCAGTTACGCTATCATCGACGCAGAGAGGTCTCCTCCTCAAAGAGCATGGCTTCCGCCACAGGAATATGCGTTCCGGGACCCTGATATTCTGTCGAGGTACAATCGAATACCCGCACCGTACCAACAACCCCAGGGTGGAGGAAGATACCCTAATGATCTGCGTCATGGACTCCCACAGCCTCCTCCTCCTCCTGCTCCTCCTCCTCCTCCTCCTCCTCCCGCGGATGGACCTAATGCAGCGCTACATCCGTCTCGGTATAACCCGTATGGTCGCACCGGAAATCTTCCCCGCAGTCAGCTGACTGTCACACCTTCACATTCTTCAGTGGAAGATGAGCCGTACAGAGACTACAACCCACGGCAGCCAGCACCCTGGTCGTTGCAGATAGGCACCAAGCTCACAGTGAAAGACGATGGACGGCAGATGCCATCTCCAGGAGGCAAACGTTTCTATGTACAGAGTCAGCAGGAATATCCATCGCGATATCTGAGGCCTGAAGAAGATCTGGACATGCGGCAAATGAAGTGGCAGGGGTAAATACTGCTGCACTACTGACATGATCCAGAACACAACACCGCTGATAACTGTTTATGCCGTATAGTATGGCTTCTTAATTATATTAGAATACCCTGCTGCATAATTCGTAATACGAGATGTAGAATTTATTGTCCTGAGAGCGAAGAATTTGCTTAAGATTTCGGAATTCCAGACGAATCTAAATTTTTTAAGCCTCGGTCGATATCATCCCATAAGTATTTCTTATGTTTCAAAAAATATATTTAGGACCAAAAAAAAGAGAAGACTACACTTAAATGAAAGACCGTTGTTCGTTTTATTTGTAATGCCAACGTTTATTAGAAATTCACAGCGTAAAGATGCGTTTATGATTATAGATTATTAAGAAATATGTGAAAATAAATTATTATTTTAAAGATCTAATTTGAAATGTAATGAATGTACGTATGTTTAGTTCTAAAACGTCGTATTAAACAGAGTGAACACCAAGACTTCCCTTCATCCAAGAAATACAGCCTGCTGCAGTTGCGGCAATAAATTAATGTCGTCAACTGTCTACTGTGTACCATCTTAGTGAGTATGAGATTTATTTTTAGATCTCTTGGAAAAAGACTCAAATGTTCATAAGTACCGTATCAACATACTGCAGAATGAAATCATATCAATGTTACACGATGATAAATATCTGGAATACCAACATTTGTTTTTTAAACTTTGCTGTATAAAATCTATGTGACTTAAGCAAGTATTCTGCTTAACATTTGTGGTCTTTAATATAAACATTAATTATATAGGTGTTGTGGTTCCTAAAACTCTAAAGTCGTAATAATTTATCAATAGAGTTTTAAAAGAGATTAACATGTGGTTAAATAATTCAAAAGTTAAATACATAATAAAGAAGTTCTCAAGGCCTTTCTAACATTACCGACTACATGTACTGGTATTTTTTTTAATGTTTTGCTGACCGTGCATCTCAGTATATTTATCTCAGTAATTAACCAACTTGATGCACAAAATTTTTGTTTTACAATAAGTTTATTTCATGCCTCTACGTGTTTCGAGCACGTGTGCTTTAAACATGTAGAGGCATGAAATAAACGTATTGTAAAACAAAAATTTTGTGCATCAAGTTGGTTAATTACTGAGATAAATACATGTACTGGTATTTCTTTTAGCAACTTATAATGTGAAATTGCTTTCTTATTTTAACAGAGTAGGAAGTACTTTTTTAATCTATGCAAGTTGAAGTTCAAAACGTGGAAGCTTAATATATTACTAAGGCGTTCCATTAGTGTTACCTACAGCATATTTCTTTATATTTAGAGAACAAATGAAATTTCAGCAGTGTTAATCATGAAAGTGGCATTCTTCTCGATTGCTCACAAATTAAGACTACAAAGTATTTAGTGTATTACGTATTGTTATACCGATTCAAACTGTTTTCAATTGTTATAAAATTTAAGATTCATGTCTTTTGGGATGCTGCGTCGTGACGACAGTTGAATATTTAACGACACTTCGAAGGGTCGTAGTGACTCATCTTCAAGGTAAAGCATTTCATTGCTTGACCCTGATAACGAAGGCTTTATATTCCTCCGAACTTACGGTAACTATTTACCTTTCAGCATGAAGTGATATTTAAAAAAATACGATACCGTTGTCAGAAGTTTGAAAATCATATTTTACAGACTTATTTGATTTGTGATGGTAGAAGATGAATTTCCATCAATATGTTATCAATTCAAGTTAATATATGAAGGAAAGGACATATAATTTGAAGCCAAGGGCTTCAGTCAGATTGTGTTTTGTACTTATGAAATGTCTGGTGTTTTCTTCAAAACGTATGTCTTTAAGGCTAAATCAAATTAAACGTACAGATATCTCACAATCCAAAATTTGGTAAACCCGCAGAATATGGTAAAGAGAAATTTCGAAATGTTATTATATTTGATGTAAAAATGGTTGGTGAGTGTTCAGAAAAAAATTTACTTGCACATTTGATGTTGTGTACGCAAATATTAAGCTGCACGTTACCTCCTCCTTTTTATAACAGATGGTCATGTTAATTGAAGTGCACAATTTTTGAACTATTTATGAATACACGTTTGAAGCAAAAAGATTTATATATTTTAAATCTGTGCTGACAGTAGGTGTAGGTTAATATATAATACAAAAGGGGTAAAGTGCGAAAAATATTTCAGTATCGCTGATTCTATAATAGGTGTTTGGAAACCTGTAGTCTCTCTGCATTACTCACATTGTTGCAGTGTGTAATATCTGTTTACTTCTATCAGAGACTCGTGAATTTCTTCACACTTATTTCATATGTATGTGAATTGGCGTTACTGTGCATGATTAATTGTTTACTAAATATTTAATTTGACATAAATGCAATTAAGCATAATGTATAATGTTTTATTTTGAAATAAATCATCTTTCATGACTTTTAAAAAGGAGTCAAAATGCATGATTATGTTAATATTTAAGTTTGCATTCAGTACATTAACCAACAAATGCACTTAAAATACTTTTCATGATAAGCATGAAATTCCTACATATTTTGGCACCGGGTACCATCCTCGTGGAGCAACAGAAATTTCCGTAAAATTTCTAACCCCAAAACACATCTGAAAAGTAATAGGCCCTACTGATCCTGTGATACATGAAAACCACTGATGCATTTGGGGACGGTTTATCATATTTGGAATCACTCTTATTTCCTTAGACTTTGTACAAAGTCAGTCATATAATTGAAACATTACATTTTGGAAGCAGGCTCTGCTTTTTATCTCAGGCGCAAACTTTCTGATGGACCCCTCAGGTATTGTCAGTCACTGGTCTAGTGCTGACGGTAATTTTATCTAAGGGTTGTGCTTCCAAATATCGATTATGTGCGACTGTGTGCCCTCTAGTGTGCCGGACACAAATGCTTGTCGACGAAAGTATTGAAGCAGCTTACCGATACATCGGGAACATTAATTTCTAATACTTGTAAATATCTCGTCTTACTGCGTTTATTGGTCAATTAAATTGTGTAATCGATTTATTGCTTTATATTTGATAGAATGTGCCACGTATCCTGGGCAGAGAATTGGGCAGTTCTTGCGAAACGGATTCTCATGAAATAAATTATGTATACTTGCCCAAAATACTGGAGCAGGAACCAAAGGGAAATTTTTGAATGAGGCTAGTAGTTTTATTTACATTTCTATAAAACAAGAAAGTAATTTTTAAAAAATGAAGAAACTACTTGCACGTGACACCATATAATTTGGTAGATAAACACTAATACTAAACAAGACATTAGAAAGACATACCCTTTCCTCTGGCCATCCAGTAGACAATAAGTGGATACGTTTCCAACTTTACCTTTTAATATTACCTTCTGGTTTACAGTTTTGATTTTTTGAAGTTGTCAAACTGTAGGCCTAAGTGACAGAATATACACATGTAATCTAAAAGACAGTATGTTATGTGTCTGTATGCTTTGTGGCGGTAAAGAGGCTGGCTTGGAAAACATTACAACATGGGTTGGCGCAGTTAGTTCGTGGACAGATGTCTGGCGAGTAGATTGCTTGCCAGAATGTTAAACGAGACATCACTTGCTGATTTATGAATTTCTATAAATTACAGAAGTTGAAATAAAATTATGTACAGGCAACAGACTTAACTTCTGAGGAATACAATACATATTACATTTTCTTATAAATATATTTTGGGACTTCCAAACGATACTTAAGTAAACTCTTGTGTTTAATTCGCCCGACTGCAAGAGAAAACGCACGAGACTTAGATCTGTTACAGTGATATTAATGACGCAATAAGTGTATTCGCGAAACAAACCCAATTGCGTTTTACTGTCGTAACACTTCCTCATCCTTAAAATATTTCCAAATGTATTTCCCTTATTTGCTAATACAAACTTTACGTTCCCTCTTAGCTAACACTGACAATAAATTAATCCAGGTCATGTTCTCAAAGGTGAAGGCTGTCTCTCTGCTTACTGAGGCACCACAACATGAAGATACTTGAAGAGGAAACGGATCTAGAACATGCCAACGGATTGCACTACACTTTCTTTCGTCGTGCGACGTTGGATATAGGCTAGGGTCAATAGAGATACCGACAATAAAACACTGGTACTGTAGGAAGCCCCTGGACTCGTGAGTTTAAAAAAATCCTACAATATATTAACGTTTTCAACAGGGGAAAAAAATTCCCGGTGGCCGTGCGGTCTACGGCGTAATTCTGTGGCCGCTATCTTGCTGGGATTGTGGATTCGAATCCCGCCTGCAGAATGTATGTTTGTTTCTTGTGAGTATTGTGTTTTGTCAGGTAAGAGGTCTCTGGGACGGGTTGATACCTCGTCCCGGAAAGTCCTACTGAGTGTGTATGTGTCCATGCGTGTGAGCAGGCAAAACAACCCCAACAACGGGTAGGTAGAAGAGGTATGACTGAAAAAAATATGCAAAAAGTGAAAGTACTTTTCTACCAAATACTCCACGACATCCGAAAATGCATTGCTTTTTGGAAGGTTTCCAGGGTTCGCCCGTTCTTCCTTCTGGTAAGAGCAACATATAGATGAAAGCGGGTATGGGGCACTGGGGAATGTTACTGACAGGACAGAACCGAAGTACTCGGGGTTAAAGACGAAAACTAACCACACTTATCAAAACAATTGTGGGACGCATAAACTTAACAAGAGAAGCGTCACTGAAACATTAGAACAAAGCCTTAGGAAAGGTCGGACTCTCACAGAAAGTGTATTTTTATAAAGAAATCTTAACAGAAACTCATATTTTGTGTGTAAAGAGGGGAAAGTATTTATAGGGTTTCTGCAAGCACACTATGAAATGTCATAGCCACTTCATGGCTATTCAAAACACCTAATTCCAGCGAAAGGATAAATCATATTAAAACAGAACACGACACAGTCCCATACTTAGAACCAATAATCAGGCCATAGTACACGGTGCCCATTGTCGCTGGTTCTTTTACTATCGATATTGAGGTAGCGGGGTACCGCGGTAGCACAGTGATTAAGGTGTTTTGCTACAAATCGGAAGGTCGCTGGTTCGATCCCAGCTGGTGTCATCCTTCCGATCGCACTATGGTCCCTGGGGTCGACTCAGCCTCTAACAGAAATGAGTACCAGGAGTATTTCCTGCAGGTAAAGGCGGCCGGTGCGTAAGGCTGATAACCTTACCACCATCCTGTGCCGTTGTCACGAAATCTGAGAACCTTAACTTCCTGGAACCCTCTGTGCCCCTAAGAGCCTGTAACGGGACTGCTTTACCTTTACATTTATTGACGTAACAATCGAAGAATGGTAAAGTTGATTGAGAAAGAGTTTCAAGTTATTTACTTAGTTTGGAAATGAATACGTTATCTTTGAACAGATAGCAACTGATCTGCTATTAGACAGAGAATAATTACAATATAACAGGAATATGAATTAAGAAATCGTAAGCCATGACTTTTGAAAGTAAAGTTTCTGCAAGATCTAAAATTGTGATAAACTACCAGAACATACTCGTACAGCCCGTTAAACATTTACAGTATAAAGGCTCCGATATGCCATACACCCTTAATGAAGATTCACGGTTCATTTTTTGTGGCCTAACAGCTCAACTTGATCTTAGGCTGCTTCATTGTTGAGGTTTCAATATCTCTGTCTTTCTCTCTCACACACACGCACACACACATTCACACACACACACACACATATACACACAGTGTGCGGTGGGACTCCTCTGGACAAGTGATCAGCTCGTCGCAGAGACCGCTACCTACACAAAAAACAACAAACGAACGACAAGAACATCCATACCCTCAGTGATATTCGAAACCGCAATCCTAGCAATCAAATGGCCGAAGGATTTACAAAACAAATGAAGTATATTTAAGAGAATGCGCGGAATTCTAGAACGAATCCATACAAAGAGAACTAGCACCAAAGAAGGAAGTACACACCGTCAAACACAAATAGGGTACAGTATACACTAGTCGTGCACTATAAAGCATTTGTGTGTGTGAGTGTTTAGTTCCCTCATTGTTGCAATCAACACAACGGGTTGACAAACATAAAAAAAATTAACACAAAACAATGGCCGTTTCTATGCTGTTGCACGCTTCTGAGATCTGCGCATTTATTATAGCAAATAAAAGACTCGAAAAGGTCGAAATTAAAAGCTTGGGTATAGCGATTTGTCATAATCAGAAAAAGTCATGAATCAAACCATTTGAGACAAGCTACAAATATTCAGTATTAGGTCGAAGATTTGGGCAGCATGAAAACAATCAGTGCACGTTGTACACGATCCACGGTGGCATGGCAAAAGAAGCAATCAACAAGTAAACGCCCTTTTCACCAAAGATATGGACTTAAATGTAAGGAAGGAACTAGTAAGGTGTTACTTTTGGAGCCTAGCTTACTATGGTACTGAAGCGTCGACACGTTGGAGAGTTAGATATACCTAGAAAGTTTGGCAGTGTGGTGATGGAGAAGGGTGGAAAAGATAAGATGGACGCACCTTGTGAGCAATGAAGAAGTATCTTTTTACGTAGAACGAAGAAAGAGAGAAACTTCCTACGTACGGAAAGAGTAAGGCTAAGTGGATTGGTCATATCTTGCTTAGAAAAGATTTTATTGAAGGAAAGGCACGTGTAGAATGACTGATGAAAAGACGAGAAGACAAAGAATAAGACGTAAACAGCTGCTGGGTGACTCAGGAAAGGACAGGTTACATGTTATTTAAAGAGGAGGTATTAGATCGCACTCTGTTGAGAACTCGCTTTGGAAGAGGCTATGGACCTGTTGCAAGACACTACAGAGTGAATGAATGAATGAATGTATGAATGAATGAGTGAATGAATGAATAAACGAAAGATTGATTTGTTGGGTAGAAGAACGCAGACCAGAAAAGGAATTAACAAGAACACTTTGCACGAATGAACTCAGGCGGAACAGGTCGACAAAATGTGACTTGCAGGTCGGTGGGACCTCACGGCTGAATCATCATGGCAGAGTAATGAGCTGAGTGCGGAAGAACCATACTTGACAAACGGCAAGGAAGACCGGCACCAGAATTACTGGATAATCAATGAGATATACTCTGCACTGAAGAAAGTGGCAGCAAATTCCTTCGAAATATTGGTACATATCGACCAATCTAGACCAATTTATACTCCAGCAGTTCGCTTTTTTGAGTAATACACTTTTCGTCTCTTATTGAAAGCATCTATTAAATTCGAAAGGCTTCTTAAAAAATAACTGAAAGTAAGACAGTGGTAATTTGAGGCCCTTGGTCTTATTTTACGGGCACGCTTCCTTCCATTGTGTTTATTTTGGCTGTAGAGAAACAAGTCAGACATGGGCTGAGTATTGTTTAAGTTCACTAGCAGATCAGGGGAATTAGGTTATGGTCAGAGTCAGGGCCTGCAATAGAAATTTGCATTCGATTGCAAACGAGTGTAACAGGTCAGATCCAAACACTTAACACAGTCTTATACACAAAGATAATAGATTTTTTTCCAAATAACATCGTTGACAATGGCATATTTCTCCTATTTTCTCTTTACGTCAGAATAATATAGCAGCACATAATGAAAACTATAGGATGAGGATAGAGTAAAGTACTTCTATGTCAATAGAATGTTGAGACTGATCAGGTGATATCTGAATGAGAAAAACAGCGGTTGAAATAACACTTTCGAGCTTCCTGTCTAATAAACTCCCAGCAGCAAATCTTCAACGCCTAAAATTAACGGTCAGTTTGACTCAAGATGTACATTTTTAGACGCGTTCAACAACTGTGAAAATAGACTATTATTTCCGTCGTGTCTAACCGTCCGTCCGCTTGGAACAATTCGGCGTCGAATGGACAGATTTTCATGAAACCTGACATGAGAGTTTTTCGAAAATCTGTCAAGAAAATTAAAGTTTCATTGAAACATGCGAAGAATAGCGGGTACGTTACATGACGACCTGTGTACTTTTATGATAATATCTCGCCGAATTATTTTCAGAATGAGAAAATGATACACAAAACCTGCAAAAAAATCAAAACACACATTTTATGTTCAATAATTTTGTTCCCCGAAAATCAAACCTTTTATGAGATAATGTAGAAAAATACGGCGCATGCGCTTTGCGTGCTGGATAAATAAGGCCATAGACACACACTCAGAATATGTAACACTTATTACTTTCCCACGGTTCAATGGTTACGCGAACGCGGCTCGATACCATCTTATAGTACATTGCCTGTCCTGGCTATTGCCTGGAAGCGACGATTTGAATTTCAGCCGGCTCCTCTACTAGCCTAAAATTTTCTTAATTTTCCTTAGTCACTTCAACCAAATTCCGCGATAGTAACCTAACCAGGACATGACTGTTTCCCTTCACATCCTTTCCGCTCATTACTAATTTCTTATCCTATCATTTGGTACTACACAACTCGCGTTACTGTAGCTTCTCTACATAAGTCACCGCTAAAAGTACCAGAAACGCCGACAATGAAATATAAGAATTATGTAGAGCAGTATTAAGGTCAGTTCAGTAGTGGAAATTATCCATTTGTTAAGCGGGATATAATCATAATGTAATGTGGTCACAATATCGTAATCCTGCATGAACACTGCCGAAATTTCGCATGGCAGTTACCGGCAATAGAGACTTGTTTAGTTTTCATGAGTTACCCGCTCACACAATCTTTCTTTTTCTGATACCACATTCAAGAGGGTGATGGGAAACTAACTAACAGTTTAAATTAATTAAGCTATAAACATTCCAAATTTCGACTCAATTTTACACAAGTCACAATTAGACAAAACAAAAATATAATAACCACTTTTGAGAAAGGTAAAAAAAACAAAATAAGGACGGCTTTTTAATAAGTGTTGGCAGAACTGTAGCCTAATGACCGTGCATAATGCAATAATGCTAATTTATAACGTTTTGTTGGCGCACCCAAGTTTATTTTTCTCTTGTAAAATTCATTGTAGCAAATTCTTATGTGAGTGACATGTACGTTCTTAGGTGTTGCATACACACGTGAAAACAGCGGATAACAAGAATTGTGCTCGTGGAAGACATGTGGATAAAGTAGATATTATGCGTTATATTTAATAACTGAACACATTAAGAAAACTGCGCCCGTGACCAAGGTTTATTTCATACAAATACAAATAGACATAAATAATCTCAGATCTTAGTGAAGAGCTTGCGAACATTTATGCATTTATGAAGACGGAGAGAAGGCTGCTTTTTAAGACTGCATTCTTTGGGATGTGACTCCTTGATATCTTGTAGAGTTGCGAATTTCATTGAGAAAAGCAAAAGTCTTTAACTCTGAGAACTGACTGACTATCTACCTACCTACCTAACTACCAACCTACCTACCTACCTGCCTACCTACCTACCTACCTACCCACCTACCCACCCACCTACCTAGTTGTCTACCTACTACCTACCTACCTACCTACCTATCCATCCACCCACCCACCCACCCACCTACCTACCTACCTACCTACCTACATACCTACCTACATACCTACCTACCTACCTACTTACCTACCTACCAACCTACCCACCCACCCACCTACCTACCTACTTACCTACCTACATACATACCTACCTACCTACCCACACACCCACCCACCAACCCACCAACCCACCTACCCACCTACCTAACTACCTACCTACATACCTGCCTACCTACATAACTACTACTGCCTACTACCTACCTACCTACCTACTACATACCTACCTACTTGCCTACTTACCTACCCACCACCCACCCACACACCCACCCACCCAACACCTACATACCTACCTACTACCCAGCTACCCACCTACCTACCTACTACCTACCTACCTACAACCTACCCACCTACTACCTACCTACCTGCATACCTACCTACTACCTACTTATCGCCTACCCACCTACATACCTACTACCTACCTACCCACCTACATGCCTACCTACTACCTACCTACCTACCTACAACCTACCCACCTACTACCTACCTACCTACCTACCTACCAACCTACCCATATACCTACTACCTACTACCGATGGGATTTATCGATCGAACGTCGATCGATAAATCCCACCAATCCACACAGTGAACAACTTTAACACGGAGACAACAACCAATCCATAAGCCGCACAACTACCCCTACACACGCAGCACACACACTAAACCTCAGAGTGTAATACTATTATAATGATATTTTATACGAATTATATCACATTTTATATTTTAGTATATATTGAACTGTAAACCACGGGATCCCGCAGGTAATACTACCGCATGTACCTTGTCTAATTACCATTATTTTATATAGCCTGATGATGACCCTGTGGAGTCGAAACATGTCACTCAGTTGATGGTTGCATAATAAAAACATTGCACCACATTGTTGTGTAACGACGGTCAAATAAAGAATACTATTGCATAGGACATAATACTTCTTCAGAAGCCAGTACGTTCTCAGCTACTCAAGAATCACCTCGTACATTTTGGAAATCAAAGGCACATTTTCATACTCAACATATCTCTCTACTTCCCCCAGTACTGAGCCAAATAAATCAATTTTACGTTTTTATATCTTATTTAAGATAAATTTTAATATTATACTCCCATCTACACTTATGTTTTTTGTTTCCTTGATGTTTCACCATAAAACCATTGTCTGCATTTGTCCTACTCTGAAGTCCGCAATCCTAGTATTCATCGAGAGCGTAAGTTTTCAGTCTGAAACACATCTTTGTGAACACACACGTACAGGTTCAATAGTAATATACATACAGTTGTTATATACGTATTAAAAATAAAGTTTAATTTTTGGATGAAATATATATCATCGAGTGGAACACACAGCACGACGTAACAGTATTTAGTATTTAATATTCCTGGCAGTCAGAGCCTGAAATGCTGATACAGAGAGCTGCCTGTTGCACAATGGAACAGCAGAACAACGCGTTCTGTGAAATGGTCCAGTTCAGTAGTACTATAAATGGCTGAATATTTCTGTTTAATAAAGCACTTTCTACTTCGTTATTTACAGTGCACCAAAACAGTCACGGTGAGTGGAATAAAGCCTTTCTTCGGCCGAACCGTAACAAATCGTTTTCATAATATCGGAAGTAGTAAATGATTTATATACGAAAAAGTTTTCCTTCCTCTCAGTGCCCGAAACGGCTAATGTTGCAAGTAACTTCCGCGACCTTGTATGTTTCAGGTGGATATTTCGCTGGTTACAATACAAAGCTGGGTTGCTGACGGAAGGATCTCTTTCTTCCCAATAACCGCCTTCACTTCCTTCTCATGCTTTAATTTTCTGTCCTTGTGGCCCTGTATTGTAGTGGCCCTGTATTATATACACTTTAATACGACTGACGGCTACAATTCGAAACAAACTGAAAAATTAAATTTTCCTGCAGGCATTTTTAAAAGGCAAAGAATATTCTTACCAGGCATTAAAACAAAACAACACGTTACGTATCCTTGCCCGTGATTTTCCTCTAGAGCTACGTATGTTAAAGCAAGTTGAAACTTGTTGAAATATATAAAAAATTTCTTGTGTTTCCTTCCACCCCCTCACGAAATATAAACGAAGAGTGGCAATAAAATGTTGTGTTCAGAAAAAAGATAAGTCTTTGAGAACTTTCAATAGCACTTCTTCCATCCGTAAATACTTTAAACGACGAAGAAGCTAGGCGTATTATGCGGACGACTGGGGCAATGCCTTAAGGAGGAACAGATAGGTACAGTACAATGTCCAGTTCAGAGCATGATTGCTGACAACGGGATTGTACACGAGGCCAGAGTTGGTCAACATTTCATTAAGAGCTACTGCAGAGGCTGTCCGTCCTCTGAAGCACGACAGCTCAGATGATGTCAGGGACGAAGCTGTCAAGAACTTATAGGCGTTGCTCTAACAAGGGACAAAGACATTAGGACAAGACAAAGAGCAGGTGTTGTCATTTTTTGATGACTTGACACTTTTAATGCTACTTTATGCTTTAGTCCGGATGCAAAGTGTTGCCAGGTGCCGTTGGTACACTATGCAGCACAGTGCTGTAAATAATTTCATGGATCAGAGTCCTTCCTCAGAAATCGTGCCTCAGGACCTAAAGAGATTCCTCACAATTTATGAAACACGAAAATTCAGTGCCATGTTCCTAAAATCCTGCATGTGGTTCTTATTACGAAACAGATTATTCTAGTCCACACGCTCAAACTTTGTTTATTTTTAAGAAACCCTTTAATACGGATCTTGCAACTACGTCTTCATTTCATATATTGTAGAAGGACAAATATTATACGATAAGTTTGTTTCTAGAAACTGGAAATAATTTCAAGCCTGATGAACGAATTAAGCTAAACTCATCCTGAAAATGAAACTATTCACGTATTAGTTCTTTTTACTTGATTTTGTTCCAGATAAAATTAAAAATGATGAAACAATATATTATACACATAATTTTCATTGTTTCATGTATATATATATATATATATACCCCCCTCAATTATCTTGTGGCATTTATTGTTTTCGTATAGTCTGCTTTATGTAATACAAGCGAGAGTTATGAATTATGAGAATTGATCAGTCAATTAAAGCAACAGTCATCTTGGCACATAAACAGCCAAGTTCAGTCTTAACACAATTACACATTTATATTTTAGTTTTTAGTTTCATGTTTCGGTCCACACATGGACTGTCATCAGGCTTTTCTGTATAAAAACTGTTAAATCAATTCTTCTGCATTTTTGTACTTATTGATATATGAATTTGTACTAACTTCGATCACTTTATTTAAAAATTTTTATGCAAAAATGCCTAATGATCTTTATGGGGGCCGAAACACGTAGCTGTAAAGCAAAATAAGTATAAAGGCATAGTTGTGCCAAGGCTGAAACTTCAATTTTTATTTGTTGACAAGGGAAAGCAACGCAGGATGACAACCACAAAACTCTAGCATTGAAGTTTACTGATTTCTTTCCTGGTTGCTGCTCTGCATGTCGTCACATTCATTAAAGTCAAACGTTAGAGAATACTGCCTCTACACTGGGTTGTCTGTTGTGTGCAGCTTTCATATACAATCTTACATACAATATTTAATGCGTGATTTCAGGCTTCTGTCAAAAAGCCACTGAGAACTGTGCTCCTCTGGGTTATTACACAGCAAGTAGTGGTAATATCTTAATAAATTATATTATAACACTATTTAATAACCAATCCCTCAACCTAACAGCCAGTTTCGCTAATACTAAAACACACTTCCCAGTTTTGCAGTACAAACAACTTCTGAATTTGACGTTCAGAGGACCGTGCATCGTGATATATTCTTATAATAAAAACCGACAAGATGCACTATTTCTCAACGCTATTTTGGTAAAGAACTCTACGTGTTTCGGGCAGACTTACTGTCCATCATCAGGAGTCTTAATACTCTATTCACAGCAACTGGTGTCACACCAGTCACATTGACTGTCTGCTAACAAGGTCCCGACCTCATTAGCAGACAGTCAACGTAACTGGTGTGACAAATACCATTTGCTCTGAATACAGCAACTGGTATTTGTTACACTAGTTATGTTACTAGTTCGGTTGCAAGTTCTACAAACCCGAGTTTAAATTCACTGAAATAATCTTCCGAACTTTAAGCCACTTTTTTGTGACTTTTGGGAAGACCCGGTGATTATTTCTCGGCATCTGTAGAAATCAGTTTATGAGCTGTAACTGCTTAGAGTTATCCAAAAACTTTAGCTTCGATACCTTTGAGTGTTTTAAGTGTTGGTTTGTGTGCTGGTGTATTACCTCTCAAACTAAGCTTGCAGAAGCAGCCGCTTCTGGTCTGAATGCCATCCCAGTCGACATCAGTGCCGTACCGAGCTGTGTACTTGCTGAAGATCTCGAAAGGAGGCGATAGTGACTGCCGTCACGGTAAGCTGAATCGTAAAGTGTCACGGTCGGTATGTGTTTCGGGTTTGCTGTCATTTTGGTCCTATCCAGTGTCGGAAATGGTTACTTCCGCGTTGACACGGCTGTCTGTCCACGTTGTATTTCAGTTTCTTGGTGATCAATAGAGCACTGCAGCAACTGACACTGCTGAGTTGCCTGAATTGCTAGTTTGATGCCCTTCAAGACCCCCTCACTTTTCTGACAACAAACTGTACTCCTTCTTTTATCTCTCTTATCGTTGTGCAAAACGACATACTTGATATAACTCTCAAATAAGTCTCATTCTATCAATTAAAATCGTCCTTAACGAACGAGTTTACACAAGACCAACACATGTGATGAATGGTGCAAACTGTCATAATGCAATATGTATTTTCATAACAAATACTGCTGTAATTTCTAGTTGCGTGTACATTACTGTGAGGCACCCGTTCGAATGACTCTGCCCAAGTGTCCGTCCTATTTCCCGTGCACATACACCAACTGAAATATAACTAGACTGATATTTTGAAATTTAATACCGGATAATTTCACATAAATTCTGGCATGCCGCCTCAATAAACCTCCTCAATATACAGTTTAGAACAATGACGAAAAGCTGTTAGAAATCCCCACATTTAACTTACATACAGACATTACTGCATAAAGACAAGAGAGAAACAGCAGTACTTCCAGAACTGAAACAAATAGCTGACTGCGAGCCAGATTTACTGATGTCAGTATGGCCGATGCAACATCCAGAGCACTCTTCAAGGGACTAAACGTCACCATCGCAGCTAGGATATTTCACTTTGAAGTCTACAGCTATGGATTGAAATCTGCTTTTGAAAATTGCTGCGGAACGACGCCCAAGTTATGTGCCGGAGGTGTCACATGTCCTGAACAAATCAACACTTCCACCACTCAACAAGACCTGTGATCGGCCTACCGCACTCGGTAGACTCAGGGTGAAGGACAGACTGAGAAGCAGATGTGGCTGAAGCTACGACGGTGTCAACATCTGGCAAGATATTTGCAAAATGCGGAAACTGCTTTATGATTTGACATAAAAATTTTACACGGAAAGTGGAACCATCACCGACTGGGTTTATTCAGTAGGCAATACCAGAAGCAGAGGTGAAGAAGGTACTCCAGGATCTTCCCTCCACCCCCACCTCTCCCAGAAAAACACTGCATTCCCAAATTCACAAAGCGCACCTATGAAACCTACGGTATATAAGATCGAAACATTCACTTAAGTCTAGAAAAACAAAGGTATCGCCCCTTGACGTCCCTATATAGGCACAGAAGGACGGCTGACGTAGAGATGCAATTCGTAGCATTGGCGTTAGAACGGGTTGGGTGGATAGGACCACGTTCCGGCCGCTTTATCCCTGAGAAAACACGGTATCCATTTACAGGAGGCTGGACGGGCCTCCCGGACTGTCTGGATGGGTACGGAGAATCTCTTCCCCACTGGAAGTCGATCCCCAGACCGTCCAGCCCGTAGCGGATCGCTATAGGACTACGCTAGCTCGACTGCACTGTGTAGGAAAGAACCCCGCAGAAATCCTTGCACCACTGTTTACAGCGCTGTACACTGAGCCAGGAGTTCAAGCGATTTCGTGCCATCGGCTTCCTGACGGTCGTTTCGGAATGCGTCACAGTCACTCGTTCCCTTCAGCAAAGACGTATTCAACCTCCTCCACCGAACGTTCAAAATGTATGGGTAGCCGTGGGGTCCCAACTACCAACCGTCATAACTTGCGATTCATACAGCAGCAATGGAGACACACAGCATGACAATGCTTGGAGTAGTCGTGGGTCCTCACCGTCCCATCATATGTACCGATACATGGAACAACCATGGCACATTAATAATTAAAGTAGCAACTTACCGCTGTACCCTGTTACAGTACGCTAACAGTGGGGTTACCACCGTTACGTAAATCGGCAATGGCTTGACCACGAGCCCCTCCTCATTACATGTGCAGTACCTCCAAGTCACTAACACTGAAAACAACCACCTTGAAACCCAGGTGGTTATTTCGGTAAGTGGATGATACGTTCCTCACCTGGCCGCACGCAGCACGTGAGGTGTAGAATGTTCTTCGCTGCATAACAGAGTAATCGTGGTTAGATTCCCGGCAAAGGCCAGAGAAATTTTTTGACGAAAACTTCTAGACAGTAAGTAGGGGCCCACATATCTTCTTATTCAATTGTTAAGGCAGGACCGTTTCCTTGGGAGAAAACCCTCAGGGAGATGAAGCTGACCAGGTAGGTGTGACTGAAGGGGTTAACCCGACGGTACAACTTCTGTTACTTCTCAGGTTACAGGACTCAAATATTGTCACTTAACGGTCGTTTTTTTGTTTCACCATCTTCAAACACATTTCGACGGCTCGCATCCTGATCCATAAAACGAACCATTTACGATCACTGTCATATGCCCTTTGAAAGACAATCTTAACATCGGGAATAATGTACGGACCAGAGGAAGACTTTTTACACTGTGGACAAAATGGAACTACCACGGGCTGGTGACCACACTCATCATTCTGCTACCTACAAATTTTAATTGCTCATTTCAGAAAGTGTTAGAGTATACGACCACGCAATTGCAGCCAGATTGTAGGAAGTAAGGCAGACTATAACATTATTCACCGAAACGCCGGAACAGAAGCAGAAGATTTGGACATTCGCCACTACGAACGCTGTTGTTTCTAAACATACAGACATCTTACGGCGACCGATAGAAATATCTCCTTTTGCGTATATCGTAGTGGAGAATTGTTGTTACATACGTTGTTTGTATCGAACTTCCCAGCCGGAAATTTATACACACACACGTACAGACACAAGTACATACATAAATACATACATACTTCATAAAGATGTCTCTGCATTCATGCAATAACCGAGCCAAAGAATAATATGTATTATCGACGATATTATAATACTTGCTGCTTAATAATTTAGTGTTCTGTGGAACTAAACTCTCTTCATCTCTTCGGTGGGAGACGCGGTAGCCCATACGGTTGAAGCATTGCGCTACAAGCCGGTAGGTCGCAGGTTCAATTTCATTTACTTAATCCTTCCGGCCGCACTGTGGCTCTGGGGTCGACTCAGCCTCTAACAGAAATGAGTACCAGGAATATTTCCTGGGGGGTAAAGACGGCCAGTGCATAGGGCTGACAACCTTAACCCCTTCAGGTGCCGATTTTCTAGCAATTCTGGGAATCTCAATCTCCAGGAGCCCTAAGGATCTGTTCAGGCCTGTATAGTGATAATTTTAGCTCTTTGCCTCTCTTCAGTAACGCAAAAATATTGACTTGTAATTAGAATAGTCATGGATTATGGAAGTTTATTGTTGCGGACGGACACATTAGTGTTGTTTCTTGCTACAGACAACAGAGGGATCTGTTTTTAAATTGGCTCATTTACATGTTTCGGTTTCTATACTAAGCTACCATCAGCCTCCTATACACAGTAATTAAATATGTGTTATAAGTAATGACAGTACCGTCCTATTCAATGGGTGACAGATTTCTTTCTTCGGTGGTAAAGACGTCGCGGCGTAAAGTGAATTACTCAACTTCTTCTATTACTTCATGGTGTGAACCGCGATAACTTTATCTTTACCTTTTACAAGACCATCACATTTTAATAACGTGGGATCCCATGATCTCTCCATTACACATTCCACAAAGCACAGTTTAATACAACTAAATAGTATATTGAAAGGTATTATTGAATTTATTATTTACGTATTTCTTGTTTACACTAAACACAAAACAAACAAACTCCGTGGCCTTAGTCCGCACGCGAACTATACCGACAGAGCGGCCGCCGCCGGTCGGCGAAGTTAGTGCCAACTTTTGCGGATAGAGGGGTGTCACGTGGTCAGCGC
>Ga0123354_10002239_pt1 | contig 25223 bp, 25 predicted proteins | sample TergutLab28metaG_2_FD_97872 | JGI IMG/M metagenome (GOLD analysis project Ga0123354, IMG submission 97872) | Labiotermes labralis P4 segment gut microbial communities from Petit-Saut dam, French Guiana - Lab288 P4 | ecosystem: Host-associated > Arthropoda: Insects > Digestive system > Gut ...
CCAAACCAGTTTCTGCAATCCCTACACTGAATCTGTACTCTCAGGCCATGTCCTTTGGACTAAAGTCTGGGCCAGCGGAGGTGTAGTCGGCGGAGATGCAGGCGGAACACAAGAAACAGGCCACTACTGGTCAACAAGACAATACCAACCCCAATACGCTCCCGTCATCATAAACGGCATCATGTATTCCCAACAATTTGACGTATCTATGGGTACAAACATGGGCTCAGGTATAAAAGCGGTCAACTTATTTAGCGGCCAAGAAATCTTCACCATCAACACAACCAACCCGTTGCGTTGTGGTATGACCACCAGATACAACCATATCAACCAGTATGGCGCTATCGGACCATTTCTTTGGACAACTGGCCAACTCCCAGCAGGTGACACAGGCGGAACCCGACCTAACCTGCAAACCGGTACAACACAATGGAACATGTACAACGCCCTAAACGGCCAATATATCCTAAGCGTAGTCAACGGTTCCTCTCTAAATCTGCGACCTGATGAAAACGGCAACTTGATTGGCTACTTTATCAATAGCACCGCTGGAACCGAAACTGTCTATCCCGCACCCGGACAAAGCAAAGTCGTAACAACCACTGGTCCTCACCTAAGCATGGTAAATATGACTATGGCTATTGGTCAAACTGGCGGATCATGGCAAGCACCTAGAAACACTGTACGCTCAATGTCTAGCGGCATAATGTGGACTGTAGATCTACCCAATAACATCTCAGGCATACCCATCGACCCCGCGCTCTCCATTAATGCAATTGTCGGTGACGCAGTCGTCATGACTTCGGGCATGGTTCACGGGCAAGGCGTAGGCGGCGAAACGGCTGGTTGGCTTGTTTACTGTAGTATGGATGCGAACACGGGTGAATTGTTGTGGGCCAAAAACTTGACCTATGCTGATGGCTGGAAGTCATTTTTGCCTTACACAAGAACATCCACAGCATACGGTGAAGGCATAATCTACAACATGAACGATGTTAACTATGCCATTGAAGCATTCGATGCACGAACCGGCAAAAAAGTCTGGACTAACACATTCACAGGAGATAATGGAGCGGAACCAAACATCTATGACCTTTTTAGCTTAAAACCCTATGTAGCAAATGGTTTACTTGTTACTGTGGGCTTAGGAGGCGATATATGGGGTCACAACGCAACCAACGGCAATCTAGTCTGGTACACCAATACCACTAAATTCCTCGGCGATCCAGGCATTGAAACACCCTATGGTGTCTGGCCTCTTTGGGTCTTCAATTGTGCAGGTTTTACAAACGATGTTGGATATCTCCCTATTGGCATTGAATACAGTCCGCCCTTGTTCCATGGTGCACAGATGACAGCAGTTAACCTAACTGATGGTTCTCTTATCTGGAGCGAATTAGGTACCTACACCCGATCCACAGCTATTGCATATGGTGTTATGCTCTCGATGAATGCGTATGACAATCAAATCTATGCCTTTGGTAGAGGCCCAAGTAAAACAACAGTCTCAGCACCGCAAGTTGGTATAACAACCTCAACGCCCATAACCATTACTGGCCGAGTGACCGATATAGCTGATGGTTCAATGCGTCACGATGTAGCTGCAAACTTCCCCAACGGCCTCCCCTGTGTCTCTGATGAAAGTCAGAGTAGATTTATGGAACATGTTTATCAGCAGCAACCAAGACCAACCAACATCACAGGCGTCAAAGTTACCCTCAATGTGGTTGATGGTAATGGCAACTACCGTCCAATCGGTACAACAACTACTTTTGATGGTACATACGCACTTAATTGGACTCCTGATATTGATGGGCCATTTCAAGTGATTGCAAACTTTGAGGGTACCAACAGCTATTACCCCTCCTCAGCAACAACCTATCTATATGCAAGCGACCCCGCAACACCTGCCCCAACTACTGCTGATCCCTCAGGCTTAGTGACTTCTGCTGATTTGTTGACTTATTTATCAGTTGGTGTCATCGCTATCATCATTGCAATAGCTATCGTCGGACTGCTTATCCTCAAAAAGAAATGAGCAACAAAACAAAAAATAACTTTCCCTTTTTCTTTTTTGTTGCGACTTGTTTGTTTTATGCTATGATTTATCGCAGTTTTTTATTCCTTCTGTCAACTGATTTATTACCCCAACCACACTATAACCCTGATCAAAAGAGGTATTATATGGGCGTCAAAGTTGAAATTTATAAATCCTCAGAGGGCTTCTACCTCATCACCACCCCCCAAAACGTCTACAACACTGACAACTACCCCGAAGTTCTAGACATACTAGATGAGCTATTCAAAGAAACTCATTAATCCAAAAAAGTTTTAAGGTGAAAAGGCTAATGTTGGTTTACACATGTCTTGTGCCTCCAAACATGGGAATGTGGTTTCGGTTGTTGTCGCGTCAATCTTCGGGTGGCGTGATACAACCGTTTAGGGTGCTGCGGGTAAGTCCTGCTGAAACGATGACGCCTGCATTTTGTGGGTTAGGAGAAGTAGGCAGGGGCCGCAGATCTTTTTCCTCTCAAATTATGTGCTTGATTGCTGAAAATTTATATTTTGTTCTCTGTGTTGGTTTCTTTGTTTAGCTCTTATTATGGCAATTACAGTGTAGATGATGGCGGCTAGGTTTAGGGTCAGGGCAAATATGTTGAAGCTTATATCACCGGCTGAGAGGTGGGGACTAAACATTATTGTGCTGCAGATAACTGCGGCTATAGCAATTATGTTGGCTAGGATTATGATGTAGTAGCGGGGTGGGTTTTTATTGTGCTGGTCATTGTGTGGCCTCTGTATTTTGAGTTTTTTCTAATTTGTCTATGAGTTTGTTTCTTTGTTTAGTGATTTTTATGGTTTTTATGCCTGTGATGATGACTAGTGTAAGTAAGGCTTCAACAAATATGAACATGCTTAGTGTAGTGGTTGATAGGTTCGAGTGTTGTGTTATTGTAAAGCAGATTATCATTGCTAAAAGGACTATTTGGGATATTACCATTGCATATAGGCTGTAGGGGTTTATTTTTGTGCGGCTCATGGTGCGGCCTCTGTATTTTGAGTTTTTTCCTCTTCTTTCCATTGGTCTATGGGTTTGTTTGCATGTTTAACGAGTTTAACCCCTTTTATAGTCATAGAAATGGAAAATAGAAACAGCAAGAGGCAGAATATGTAGCTGACTATGCCAAAGGGTGATTGAAACCGGTTATCCGATAGTGTCCAATATGTAACAAAGGCAATGCCGAAGCCGTTGAATGCGAATAAAACGAAGTAAGGTTTGAAGCTCATTCTTGTGTAGGTCATATAGTTAGTTTCCCCTAATTTAGTATAATGTGTATTAATGGTATCTCATATAAGTTTTTTCAATATATGCCGGGGCCATAAAAAAAGAGGTTACATGTATTCCTCTTCAGAAGGTGTAACCGAAATTTTGAGTTTACCATTTTTCATTTTATTTAGCAGTCCTGCAAGCATTTTGCCATCTTCAGCAGAAAGCGCAAATGCCAACGCCGCTTTACCACTATACACATTAATGTAGGGTTCAAGCTTGGCATATTGCTTTTCTACAACACTAGGATAAACAAAGGGTGCATTATCATAGACACCGCCCACAGCATCAAGGGGATGGCTAACTTTCACACCATTACTATCTTTGCCCTCACTATGACCCATCATAAACGTGATATAGCCTTTATTTATGCCCCGCTCAGGCGGAGAGGCCTCCTGCTCAAAGAACTTACGCAAACCATGACTGGGCACAGACCGGGGGCCATCATACATTTTTTTACGTATCAGCGTTGCACGAAAAACACAATGAAAAGTTTTGCAGTCAAGCGGTTTACCCCGCTCAGTTATAAATAAATAGTCACTCTTCACGCCGGCCTTATCGAGGATATTTTGCCGAATTGGACGCCAAACCTGCAGCGCCTCTATAGCATCACGGCTTATAAAACTAAAATACTTAAACCCATTTCCCTTACGCTCATCAAAATCAAAGCGGATCCGTTCCGCCCCTTCGTCGATAAGCCGAAAAACCCGCCGTGCCTGCTTATTCATATCAACTAACACCTGCTGAATAGCTTGCCCAGCTTGAAGCTCACAAAAACATATAGCCCGCTGTTGCGCGTTAAGATTTCCCAACAGTTTACGTACAAAGTCTGCAGTGAAGGGGATTTCTGGATATTTGCGGCGGTCACGTTTGGGAAAGAAACCATTCTTTGTGGTAAGCGGAGTTTCGTGGTGGTCACAGAACTGTTTGACGGGCAAAAAGAATGCTGTATATTTGTAATTTTTTGACCTATCCTTTAGATCAGGATTATCACGGCTATACTCTAATGCCAAACGCAGAGCCCAGCGCCGCTGTTCAATATCATTTGAGGCTCTTTTTTGCAGATGCATGTTGAGAAATTCCGCGGGAGATATATCAATTTGTTTAACCACCCGCAGCCAATTAAAGAAACGGGTCAGCCCAATCGATTTCTCATAGTAGGTGTGTTCATTTTCTTTGAAGTGACTAAAGAAGTCATTGGCCACTTGGTGTGTTTGCTCAAATTCGTCTCTTTGCTGAAGCGTTATGCTGTAGGGGTAGGAAGGTTCTCTGCTAAACCGGGGCATTCTAGGTCTTCTCCGTCAATACCCCTTGTTGTTTGTCAGTACATAAGCTTTTATTTGTCAGTTCGCCCGTCGAGCTAATTCATTGCATGCGCTCTAGCTCTAGTGCTCATCATCCAACCACTAAGTCATCGGCGAAACATAAGTCTGTTATGCTCCCTTCTCCTCCAATCAGTGTTTGGGTTGGTTGATGAATTCTTTGAATCATGTTTGGTGGATGGTTAGGTTTTTATTGTATTAGGTTTCAAATTATCGTGGTTAGGTTTGAAAGTTATACCTGTTATTGATATCTTGAATGGTGTTGCAGTTCATGCTATACGTGGGATGCGTAGTGAGTATCAGCCGCTTCAGAGCTCACTTGTTTGTTCCACCGATCCCATCAGGGTTGCAGACGCGTTTAAAACCTTGGGTTTTAGCACGCTCTATCTTGCCGATTTAGATGCTATCTTGATGGGTTCTTTTGGGTTTGATTTGTATAGTTGCATTGGTTCTTTGGGGTTGTCTTTGATGGTTGATGCGGGTGTTAGCTCTTTTGAGGGGGTTGAGGGATTGTTTAGGCAAGGCGTTTCAAAAGTTATCATCGGAACTGAGACTCTTCTTACTAAGGGGTTTGTGGCTGAGGCTGTGGAGCGGTTTGGGGGCGATCGGGTTGTGGTGAGTTTGGATTTAAAAAATGGGTCTATTTTGGGTAAATTAGGTGTTGATCGCTCTATTGATCCTTTGCAGTTACTGGGTGAGTTTGAGGCGATGGGAGTTTTAGAGGTTATTGTGCTGGATTTAGCCCGTGTGGGAAGTCAAGAAGGTGTTGACACGAATTTTCTAACGCGGGTTATTGATCAAACTGGTCTCTCAGTGTATGTTGGTGGTGGCGTGCGCGGTATTTCTGATTTGGTTGAGTTAAATGCGTTGGGTGTGGAGGGTGCTTTGGTAGCAACAGCGTTGCATACCGATCGGATATCTGTTGAGGATCTTAGGCAGAGTGGTTTTCTCTGATTATTAGTTTGTTTTGGCTAGGCATACAATGCCGCCTAGTTGGGTGAGTCGGAGGCCTGCGTTGGATTCGGCGTTTATGACGCGGGTTTTAATTTGTTTGTTTTGGGCGATTTGCATGAGGCGGTGTACTCGGTTTTTTTGGCGGGTGCCTTCTAAGAATTCATTGGTCAAAAGCAGGTATTCCGGTCGGGGTTTGTTGGGTAGTTGTGGATCTAAGATGAGTTGTTCGGCTTCGTTTAATGAAAAAAATACCAGGTTGCTATTTGTGCTGAGACGTTTTTCTAAGAGTTCTAGTAGGTTCTCGGTTTCTTGTTCAGTGTTTGTCTGAATTAGTTGTTTGAATATGGGTTTTTGTGTTAGTGCACTGACTTGTTGGGGGGTGTCTGCTGAGCCTGTCATTAGGGCGATGGTGACTTTGTTTGTGCCTTGGAGTAGCCAGGTGTGGTGGTTTGTTATGTGTGTTTGGAGATCTGATGCATAGCTGGTTCTTGGGGGTGAGGTGATTATAAGGTTCTGTACACCTGTTTTAAAGGTGGGTCTGAGTGCGTTTATGAGGGTTTCATGAAAGTTGTAGAGGTTTTTTGTGTCTTTTCGGTTTCCGTTTAGGGGTTGGGTTTGTTGGAGTTTAGCGACTTGGCTAAAGATCTGCCAGAGTGTGGCGTGGGTTTCTTCTATACCTATGAGTATGGCAACTGGATATCCACGTCGGTAGCTTTTGGGTTTCATGTCGGTTTATTATTTTTGTGGCGGCTTATTTTAGTCGTCCGCTTATCTATCTAAACGACAGATTTATCAAACTCTGGCCGATTAAATCTATGGATCTTTATGGTTGTAGTGGTTGATAGCAAGTCTGCGTTTGACTTAGAACTTGGTAAAGCTAAGCGTGTTTTGGGTTTATTTTACATGTCTAGTTGTCCGCATTGTATGCGCTTTATGCCATTTTTTGAGACAAAAACAGCGGATTTGAGCTTGCCCATAGTTAAGGTACGCCTAGACGACTATGACAGCCCCCTATGGGATGACTACAATGTGGTTGCGGTGCCCACAGTTATTCTCTTTGAAGACGGCAAAGTCAGCAAACGCCTCGATAGTCTGCTGGGTAACTGTATAAAAAACGAAAAATTTACGGCTTGGCTACAAGAAAGCATTTAATTTAATCTACCGGCTGGATTATTTGTATTTGTTGGGCCGTTGGCTCACAGCTGGTTCTAAAAATGGTTATATGCCTCCTGTAACATTTTGATGATATTGACTTTTTTAACTCTGGCCTCAAAAGGGGCTAGTTGTCTCTGTTTTTTGTTATGTTTGTGTGGTTTGAATGGTTGTTCGGAAAACTTTTGGGTATGTTTTAGGGGTTTTGTTTTTTGTGGATGTGTTATTTTTTTCAACTATGCCCCTGGTAAGAGCTGAGCTTGAGTTTACTTTGTTAAATTCTAGTTTGAGTTTTGCGGGTAATGATGTTGATTCTGCTGGGGTGCTCTGGGCGGGTGATCGATTGTTTGGGTTGTGGAAAAGCACCGATAATGGGGCATCGTTTCAATTTGTTTACCGCTTCCCGGGGGGTTTTTGATTCAGCTAATGCTTATTCGGGGCATGTTTGGAATGTATTTGTGGATTCGCGTGATTTTATTTTTGTCAGCGCCGGGGGCACCAATGGTCTCTATCGCTCAACCAATAAAGGCGCTAGTTTCACTCAGGTTCTAAACACCAATGCCAGTCACAGCGAATCTTTCTATATTGATATGACTGAGGACCAAGCCGGTAATCTCTACACCATAACCTACACCAACGGCTCCGCCCAACCCCAAATTCTAAAAAGTACAAACGGCGGCACAAATTGGACAAGAATCGGCACCACCATCTCTAATGTATTGCACTTCCACAACATAGCCTACAACCCAAACAATGGTTATCTCTATGTAATCACCGGAGAAATTCCCCCTTCTGCCGCCTACCGAGATGGCGAAAAAATTTTTCGAAGCAAAGACCAAGGCGAAACCTGGACCATAGTCGTAGATAGAAACACTACACTGGGCACGGTTTATTTGGCCATGACCTTTGTAGACAACTATGTCTATATCGGCCAAGATTACCCTAATCGAATCTGCCAAATACACCGCTTCCAAGACGACCAAACCACCACCAACCTCCTCTCCTATACCCCGCAAATTGTCTACACTCCACCCCCAGACAACGGCGGCGCCATGCCCTACATGTCCGCCACAAACCTAAACAACACTACTTTAATTTTTGCTAGCTGTGCCGAAACACAAAACGGCATCACCCAAATTCTCACAAGCACCAACGGCCTAACTTGGACAACACTTACCTCAACAACCATAACTGCATCTGAGGACCGCTGGAACCACCTCACCCCCCATCCCCGAAGCAACACAATATTTGGAACCCTAAAACCAGGGGTCACCTACCAAATAAAAACCAACACACAAACAACCCCAACCCCACCACCCAACCCAACATCAACTCTAACTCCCACATCCACCACCACAATAACCCCCCAACAAACACCCACTCCAACTCAATCGCCCACACCTAGCCCAACACCAACACCAGACATACCCACCCAAACACCCAACCCAACTCCCTCTCCTTCCGTTATACCACAACCCACACCTGCTACAATACCTCAACCAACAGCAACCAAAATTACCCAAACAACCCCCACTAATACCACCATAAAACCCCTTGCTACCCCTATCCAAACACCCCTAGAAACCGCTCAACCCTCAAGCCAAACAACTCCCATAGCGCCACAGACCAGCGGAACCGCCAAAGTAAACTATACCGAAATAGCCATAATTACCTCAATGATAACTGCCGCCAGCCTGCTATCGACTGCGCTGATAAAAAAACGACGCCACCACAACCACAACAACAATCCCAATCCTCAACAAAGACCCCTCATCATCCAATAGCGTACAACCCGACGCTACAAAAACAACGCACCACAAACTGAACGGTTTGCAACCATTTATTGTACTGATGTTCACATTTTTTTGTTCAGAAGAAAAGAAACATTATTATTAATGGCTGGCTAATTAACTGAAAAAGAGAGAGGAAATTTTAGATTGGAATTTTGTCCCAACTGCGGTTCACGCCTTGAACCCAAAAAAACCGGCGACGGCAACGCATTTGTGCTTAGCTGCGCAAAATGTAGCTTTACCAAAGAACCAACCGATAAAAAAGCAGAAGCCCGCACCGGCGCAGTCATCCAGCCTAAACCCAAACCCTTCATGACCATAATCAGTGAACAAGATCAACAAATCACCCCCATGCAGACCATAAAAATGAAATGCGAAAAATGCACCAACAATATGGTCTATGTTTGGCAGGTGCAGACCCGTGGCGGTGATGAAGCCACCACTCAGTTTATGAGATGCACAAAATGCGGACATACGTTTAGAGAATACAGCTAAAATTGGAAAATTATTTAAAGCATCATATCGCATGGTATCTTCGGAGCTAAACCTGATGCCTAAAAAAGAAAAGCCGTTAACCAAAAAAGAGAGAGACGAAAAAAGAAAGGCTAAAAAAGCCCACAAGAGCAAAACCCAGACAAGCTAAACAAAGTCTCGTTTTGTCTCTTCTTCCGTTTTTATTTCACCATCAACCTCAGCTCAGCTCCAAATTCTACACCGCCTATCAACAGCAAAATCAAGCGACTAACCCCGATACCATCTAAAACTATTCTCATCGCTTCACAATAACCTGCAGAGGGGTTCTGGTGTTTGAGAGTTGAGTTGGGTCAATTGCTTTTTTTGTATGGGCGGATTTTTAAACTTCTTTTGTTTTCTCTATGTTGTCGATGAAGATAATTGCACGTAAGGACAGGTATTACCTGATGACTGGTGCTAACATTTGAATCTGAGACTCTCTTTTTGGCAAAACGTTAATTAGCTCTCCCAACCCGATATGCCTGATAGTTATGCCTAAAAATCCAGCCGGTCCCTTCTGGTTCATACGTGAAGATGGAAAATTTATTCAGTGCAGCAAAGCAGCTTTTGATCAAGCTATCATTGAAGGCAAGAGCATCAAGTATAACGGCTACCCCAACAAAAAAACCGAAAAAACTGCTGAAAATTTGGAGGCATCCCGCATGTTGCTTTTATCCAAACCGGAGTTACCCACAAAATTCCGCAAATATCTCACTAACCCGGCCAATGTCATCCAAGTTGAAATTATTGATGTTGATGATCCCGATTTCTGGATGCGAGAATCCCGAAACCCCAAATATCAACAACAATAACTACCCCAATTCTGCTTAGCGATCTATTTTTGTTGATGTGCTAGCTTAGGTTGAAGAGTTGCTGAATTTTCTAAGGAGTATGTTGGCTATTGCCGCTATTACAACATCGGCCAAGATCCACTCGATAAATGTAAGATAACCCAGTATGGCAAAAATTGTGACTATTACTATGAGTGCTACTGCAATAATACCAATTATTCTTTTTCGCTGAGTAGCTTGTCGGGACATTGCTTTTCAGCCTACATCAAGGCCCAGAACCTTAAAATGGTTGCGGACAACGCCTGTTTGGTTTTCAGTATTGCCGTAGTAACTGAGGCGTGATTATTTTGGTTGTTTTGTCTGCAGGGTTGGTTTGGTTTATTTTTTTGGTTTGTTCTATAATCCTTAAATCGGACTGGGCAGGTGTTATTTGCGGGGGATGATGTCGCCGTCCCAGTCTGATTGGGAAAGATGAAGAATGAAAAACGACAGACCCCAAGGAGTGTCTAGTATGCATTGTCCAAAATGTGGTTCTTTGCGTGTTGAGCGGTTGCGTAATCAAGAAGTTAGATGTCAGGCTTGTGGTATGATTTTCTATTTTGTTACACCTGATATGGGTTCAACTGATTTTGATCGCTACAAATTATAATCTGTAGCTGTTGCTTTGATGTTGTTATTGTTATTGTTGGCTTTTTGTTTTTTGTGGTTTGTACCAGCAGCTTTATATGAATAAATATTCATATGAATTTTTATTCATGCGATGTGGAGGAGAGATGGATGAAAAAAAGCCTCACAACAATCTGCTACCGCTTCTTTACCAACCTAGCCAACCCCACCCGCCTCGCCGCACTCGAACAACTCATGACCAAACCCATGAGCGTAAGCGAACTCGCCCAAATTCTAAACCAAGAACAAAGCATGATAAGCCACAACCTAAAACCCCTGCTCCAATGCAACATCATAACCATCCAAAAAAAAGGCAAACAACACATCTACACCGCAAACAAACAAACCCTAACCCCCATCTTTGCCGCCATAGAAAACCACGCACAAAACTTCTGCCCCACAGGCGGAGCATGCCTAAAAGAGGAAACCCCATGAAAAGAAAAATCGTAGAAATAAACCCCGACCTCTGCAACGGATGCGGAGCCTGCATCCCCAAATGTGCCGAGGGCGCTCTACAAATTATAAATGGCAAAGCCCAACTAGTCAAAGACACCTACTGCGACGGATTAGGCGCATGCCTAGGCGACTGCCCAAAAAACGCAATCACCATAACAGAACGCGAAGCAGAAGCCTTCAACCAACAAGAAGTTCACCAACACCTCAACAAAAACAACCAAACAACCCCTACCCTTTGCCCTTCAACAATTCAAACACCCCAATGGCCCATAAAACTCGAACTCGTCCCAGCTAAAGCCCCCTTCTTTGAAAACGCACATCTGCTACTATCCGCTGATTGCGCACCCGTCGCGCTCAAAAACTTCCATGCCCATATGGCGAATAAACGCGTCGTTATAGGCTGCCCCAAATTCAACGACGCCCGCGCCTACGCCGAAAAACTCACCGATATCTTAACCAAAAACAACATTGCAAGCCTAACAGTGCTACATATGGAAGTACCCTGTTGTAGCGGCCTCAAATGGGCCATCAACAAAGCATTAACAGATTCAGCAAAACAGATCCCGCTAAAAGTGCTCGAAATCAAAATCGGAGGTGACATAGTTGAGCTCTAACCCAATCGAAAAAAATCCCCAAACCTGCCCCGGACTACGCGATCTGCTTCAACCCAAACCCGCCTACATTAATTGCCATGTCTGCGGATCAGAAATAGAAATCTGGACCGATGAAGACAAAACCACCTGCCCCAGTTGCGGAGCCGAATGGAAACGCCCCGACGAAAACGCGGTATGTCTCCAATATTGCGAATACGCAGATAAATGCCGCGGAATAATCGCCGAACGCAAAAAATAACCGCGCACTATAGCTTTCTTTAGTCGCGGAAATTCTACATTTTCCTATACACAACCTAAAAAAAGAACTAGAACAACCTTGTGTTGCTTTCACTGCTGTTGCTTACGATGCACGTATAAAACCCCTTTACCGGAATCCTGTCCTATATTACATATGCTCGGGAGGCCTAAATATGTCATTAAGCGGGTAACGTGGACAAGCGCCAGTGAAAGCACTTCTAACAAACTATCTAATCAGTTGGTTGCCTTATATGGGCAGTAACCGGAAAGTATATTTTCTTAGCGGATGTAGATTCGACTCTGCAAATAAACGGAGCAGATCCCATGGTCATTGAAGCAGTCATATTCGATTTAGATGGAACCCTAGTCACTTTTAATCTAGACTACAAGGCTCTGCGTGGCGAAGTCAGAGAATACCTTCTAAGAGTAGGCGTTCCGCTCTCAGTATTACAGGTTAAAGAAAGCATTTTTGACATGTTAGACAAAGCTGAGCTTTACTTTAAAAACAACGGTAAACCCGACGCCTTCTCAGAGGTGCGAATACAAAGTTTAGCCATAGTCCAAAAATACGAAAAAGAATCCTCAGCACTCACCAGTCTAATGCCCGGCGCTCTTGAAACACTCAAAGAACTCAAAAAAATGAACATCAAATTGGGCTTATGTACCAATAGTAGCAAAACATACGCCGACTATCTTCTAGACCGCTTTAAAATCAAAGACTACATTGAGGTTGCAATTACACGAGATGGAGTTAAGCGGGTTAAACCCGACATCGAACAGCACACCAAGGTAATAGAAATATTAAACACCCATCCAGAGTCAGTGCTGGTTGTGGGTGATAGCGTAATAGATATGCAAAGTGCCAAAACGCTCAAAATCCGTGCGGTTGGTTTTCCTAGCGGCATCTCAACTAAAGACCAGCTGATAAAAAGCGGCGCAAACTATATCATAACCTCGTTAATTGATCTGCCGAATTTAATAAAAAAAATAGAAAGCGAAAAAAATTAAGCGACGGTTACTACACCGTCTTCGCTACAGACCAATTTACGTTCCCTTATCAGCCGCTTAAGTACCTCAAAGAAGACCGTTTTTACTTCCTCTGTGGCATGGCTCACCCCAAAGACTTTAGCTGTTTCGCTAATCAATGATTCATCGCTTATGCCCAGAGCATATTGGGCTACTTGTTTCATGGCGGATTCAACTTCTTCGGGGGTGATGTATTGGGGTTTACGCTTCGATTCAGGAACGCCCTGCATGGGTATGCGTATGGGGGTTTCTTTGAGTCCAGCCGGCCACAAAAAGCTGCCTTTGATGGTGACTTTTTGTTGGCGTAAGAGGTCGTTTAGCGATTCTTTGACGGCATGGTTAATTTTAGGGGTTATTTGTTTTATGCCCCATGTTGCGGCCAATCGGCCCACAGCATAATCAAAGTGGATAGGTCCCTCGTTGGCTATGAGCTCAGCTAAGAGTTTAGTTTGGTTTTCACGGTTTTCAGGGAAATGGAACTCATTTTTAACCCGGCTATCCACACTTGTTTTAGCGGTTTGGGCTTTGATGTAGGGATTGTAGGTTGCTTTGAGGGGGTGGACTTTGTAGGGAACGCCTAGTTTTTCGATGCCGCCATACTGGTTTTTTTGCACATCTGTTAGGGGTGCGCTTGGGGGTTTTTGGGCGTCTTTTTCTATTTGTTGGACTTGGGCTTGTTCGATGGCTTCTTTGAGTCGGCGGATTTCACTGTCGCGTCTTGCAACCCAGGCAGGTGCCCATATGCGGTGAATACGCCAGCCTAGTTGGCGAAGAACTTGTTCTCGGAGGCGGTCGCGGTCGCGTGCGCTGCTACTGGATTTGTAGGTGTATCCATCACATTCCACACCTAGGAGGTAGTGGCCTTTGTTTACGGGGTCAATGACGCCTATGTCGATTTTGTAGCCGCTGCAGCCTACTTCGAGTGCTATGTCATAGCCGAGTTTTTTGATTTCATTGGCGACGTCTTCATCTATGGCTGAGTCGTATGTGCCTTCTTTGGTTTTGATTCTGTTGAGTGCTTCTATGCCTTGTTCGGCGTATTCGAGGTAGGTGCGCAGGGTTTGGATGCCTATGGTTTGTACTTCGGGGTCGATGTCTGAGCCTTTGATGGAGGTTATGATTACGACTTTTTCTCTGGCGCGGGTGATTGCTACGTTTAGTCTGCGTTCGCCGCCGGGTTTGTTGAGGGGGCCGAAGTTCATGGTTATTTGGCCGTTTTGGTCATAGCCATATCCTACGCTAAAAAAGATGACGTCGCGTTCGTCGCCTTGGACGTTTTCTAGGTTTTTGACAAAGAAGCCGTCGATGCGGTCTTCTTTGAAGAAGGGTTCAAATTCGCTGTGTTCTTTTAGACGGCGTTCTATGGCTTCTTCAATTGCTTCCATTTGTGCGATGCTAAAGGTGACTACGCCTAGGGTTTTTTTGGGGTAGGTTTTGAAGTGTTCAAAGACTAAATCGGCGACTTTTTCGGCTTCGGTTGGGTTGTTGCGTTTGCCGCCTCGGTCATAGATTGCATCTGGAACATAGACGAGTTTGACGCCTAGGCTGTCGGTTTCGGCTTTGGCGGAGGGGAAGGTTATCATGGTATCATCGTAGAAGCGGTGGTTGCTAAATGCGATCAGACCCTCGTGTCGGCTTCGGTAGTGCCATTTTAGGGTTTTTACGGGTAGGCCGATGCCTAGGCATTCGTCTAGGATACTGTCAAAGACTTCTATGCTTTCGTCGGTTAGTTCGTCCCAGTCTTTGTCGTCTAGGAGGTTTTTTTGGAAGAATGATGTTGGGGGTAGTTGTTTGTTGTCGCCTGCGACTACTATGGTTTTGGCGCGGTAGATGGCGCCTATGGCGTCTTCGGGGACTAGTTGGGAGGCTTCATCAAAGAGCACTAAGTCGAATTTTATGTCGGAGGGTAAAAATTGGCTGACTGTGATGGGACTCATGAGTAGGCAGGGTTTGAGTTTGACTAGTAGGGTGGGGATTTTTTGGAAGAGCATGCGCAGGGGCATGAGGCGGCGTTTTTTGGCGGCTTCTTTGGAGAGGATGCCTGCTTCGGCGTCTGCGGCTTGGATGAGTATGTCTTGGGGTTTGCGGCTGTTTGCGGCGTCGATGACCATGGCGGAGGTTTGTCCGATGAGGTCGTGGTCGAGTTTTTTGAAGTCTGTTATGAGTTGTTCGTGGTTTTCTCTGCGGAATTTGCCTAGTTGGGGGTCTTCGTTGTAGAGGTTGTTTATCCATTCTTGGTAGGCGCTTTTGCGGAAAATAATAACTAAATCCACCGCTGGGGGTTTTTGTTCCACTAAGCGTTCAAAGAAGGGGTCCAGACCCAGTAGTGTGAAGCGGGTTTTGGTGTCTTTGTAGTCGATCCAGACTTGGAGATCATCGACTCGGTCGCGAAGACTGCTTATGCGCTCTTCAATAATTTGGATGTCGCAGTCTACGAGTTTTTGGTTTTGATAGTGCATCTCAGATTCAAAGCGGTTTTCAAAATCTGTCAATACGCCCAGAGCGTTATCGCGTCTTGTAATCAAGTCTTTGTTTGAAGGTGCGGCGTTGGGTCCTTGGGCGGCAAGCTCAGCAAAGGCTTCCGGTACGGGTATGTCGCCAAACATGATTTGTATTTTTTGTACCCACTCCAATACTGTGACGATGTCTTGCCAGTCGGTTTGCATTTCTTGGAAGCGGGTTCCAAATTTTTCTTGCAACTGGGCTTTTTCGGCTACAATTTGGGCTTCTTTTTTACGAATATCCTCCGCATCTCTGAGATCCCCAATGAACTGCTGATAATTTTTAGGTTCCACCTTTACTACTGTTAGGGTTTGGGTGGTTAGATTGGCCAAAACGGCTAGTTGTTTCTCGGTTTCAGTTGTCCAGCTCTCTAATATGGGTAGTACTGTTTCGGTTAGGGGGTGTTCAGATTTTGGAATTACTTTGGGCAGGAGTGCGTCAAATTCTTTGGTTTGTTGTTCCCATTTCGTTATCATGTTTTGGAGGTCTTCGCCCAAGTTTTTAATCATCGGTGCAGGGTGTGCGGGGGTTGTGAGGATTTTTAGCAGGGGTTCGGGGATGGTGGTGGCCCAGTTTAGTTTTTGGATTTCTTCGGTGAGTGCTATGGCTTTTTGTGCGCCTTTAAAGTCGGTTTTGCTCTTGTGGTAGTAGTGTCCCAGCAGGGTTTGAACGTCTTGTGCGGAATCAGTGATTTTTTTGGATAATTTGTTAACTTTCCGTGCATCAATTAAGTCTTGTAACACTGTTTTGGGAACTTTGTTTTCATGGGTGATTTGGGCGATTCGTTTTTGGTCATTGCGGTATTCACTGTTAAAGAGTTTTATGCCGCCTTGATAGGGGCCGCTGTATTTCTCAATTAAGACATCTAGATCAAGTTTGTAGAGGTTTTCGCTGTAGGTTTCGCTTAATCTACTCTTTAGCTGGCTGTGTTCGTCATAGAGTTGCTTGGTTTTGTCGACTGTTTGGGTGACTTCTTGGAGGTATTCTTTGTTAAACCACTGCGGTTCAGGTTTATCATCTGCAAAACACAGATACGCCATACGTGATAGTTGCTTTAGCTGCCCAATAGTCAACTCAGTGCCATCTAAGCCCAGCATGGGTGCTAAGGAATGGGCGGTTTCTTTGCATTTACGCACCGTTATCATCATGCTTTTAAGATACGCTAAGAATTTTTCGCGCTTGGCTAATAATTCACTTTGCGCCAAATCAGCTGTTCCGGTGGCTTTACCTACATTGGCTACTGCCTGCTGAAGTTCTTGTGAGCGGGTCAAGACCAACTCAAAGAGTGCTGGTGTGTAGCGTTCCATGAGGTTTGTGCGTGTTGTTTTAATCCAGGTGGTAATTTCCAGATAGGATTTAGCCTCTGCTAAGAGCTTATTTAGGGGGTTTAGTAGCCAGCGTTGCTCGGGTTTTGGGCTTTCATAGAGTATATTACCCACATCTAATAACCATTGGATGCGTGCAAAATTTTCAGGGGGAAATATGCCTATTTTAGCTGAGAAATCCTCGGTTTCTAACTCGAGTTCACGCAGGGTTTGATTAATATTTTCCAGAGCAGTTAGGACTTCGCTTCGGATTTCTAGATTGTATTTGTCGGCGCGGTAGCCTACCCAGGGGAAATCCTCTTCTTCAACAACCGCCCAAACTTTGCTTAGGTGACTAACTAGCTCTTCTAGTTCGCGCATTTTTTGCGGTGTTAGCGTTGAGAGTCCGCTAAGTCCCACAGGGATAAAGGGCACGCGTTCCAAGCTACAGATAATACTTAGTACCTCATAGGCACTGCGCTGTAAATACTGCCGCTTCTGATGAATCGCCAAAACATACCCATTTAGAGCGGTTCTATATGCCGATAAGCGGTCAAAATCATGACTTGAGGGCAATTTGCGCGGTACTAAATTCTCATCTAGACTGCGTTTGAGCTCTGCAACCACTTGCTGTTTGTTGGCTTTGCTGCTATGCATTTCTAAACAAAAATGCGCTAACCCAACCTCACTTAACCGTTTATACACCACCTCAAGAGCCGCCATTTTATCACTAACAAACAGCACACTCTTACCATTAGCAATACACTCCGCAATAATATTGGCAATTGTCTGACTCTTACCTGTACCGGGTGGGCCCTTCATTACAAAACTCTGCCCATGCAAAGCATACTGTATACTTAACCGCTGACTACTATCAGCATCCAAAACCTGATAGGTCTTAGCGGGCACCTCCACAATATCTACATCTTTTTCCTCAGGCAACCCCGTCTGGATAAGACCTTCTTCTTTAAAGCCCGCAATGGCACGCACAAGAGAATGCTGAGTCACAGTAGGCATGTTGGTATCGAGATCTTTGTAGATGACCAGTTTTTGGAAAGAGAATAACCCTAAATCAATGGAGCTCTCTGTTTTCCAACCAAACTTGGCTACTGCAGTCTCAATCTGACGATAATACTCCGCAAGGGTTTGACCTTCCCAATCCTCAGGCAAAGGCGGCAACTCTATACGATAATCATTGTAGAGTTTAGCGGCTAAGGCCGGATTTAGAACCGCCTCATCCTCCACAGGAGGAACCGCAATACTATAGGGCGCCCGGCGCGTTTCTTTACCGATCTCAAGCGGCACCAAAACTAATGGCGAAACAACATTTTCCTGCGTTTCTAGATCCACCCAATTTAGCACCCCAAACGCCGCATACAAAATACGCACACCCCGCTCCCGATAATCCAAAAGCGAACGCCGTTCCAAAGCTTTAAGCGCCCGATCAACCTCACCCGCACCCAACTTATCCCCTAAAACCAGCTGATTAACACCCGGACGCTTAGAAACCACCACTGCCTCTTCCCCAGCTATAACAGCGGCTCTATTCGAAGATTTTACCGCTTTAACATCCATTTCAGAATCAACAGCAGAAAGATCCCCCTTAGTTTTGTTATCCGTCTTCTTTGCGCGGCCCTTTGTTTTAGGCTTCTCTTCAACTTGTTCTGTTTTGTCCGTTTTGGGTACAGCGGGCATATAGAATTCTAAACGCCCATTCTTTACCACCAAAGTATCGAAAATTTTTTGCGCTTCAGGCTGAGTAATGCTATGATTACCTCGCCTAGTTTTACGGAAATAGAGCAAATTATTTTTGCGAGATAAATCAATCAGACGCGATTTCCAATCCTCAACCCGCTTCTCAGCCTGAGATACAGGAACCGAATCACCAAGAGTTTGAGTCAACCAAGGCCACTCCACAATAGGTATCAGTATTGTCTGTCGCATTCTTTAATATTTACGGTGATCCACCCAAACCAAACAAACCACAAAACCCAACTAAACAAAAATCTGAACTTGTCAGGCGGCTTTACCTCGCCAAAACCCTAACCCCGCTCAATAGCATCTAAAACAACCCGCAAAACCCCACCCAAACCCACTTCTCGGACCTCTATTACCTCAAGACCCATACCCAACGCAGATAGATCCTCCAAAAGCTTTGCTTTATTCCCACAAGTATCTAAAAGAACCAGACCTTTGATGCCGCTAAACAATTCCCTAAACGCCGTCTCGTCCATACCCTGTTGCAAAAGGTTTCGCTTCATATCGGCAAAAAACTCAACCATACCCGGCCCCATAAACATCAAATCCTGCTCCGGATCAGCCTCCAAAGCGCGGCCTCTACCCCCAAGTTGACAATCAATACAATTCAATGCATTCACCCTAACAACCCCCAACTCACGAGCCAACTGCTCCATCTCACCCGATTGCCCCAAGCAAAGCTCACCATAAACCAATACAATCCGGCCATTAAATCGCCGCTTGGTATGCTCAAGCATCCGCCGAAGATTACTCTCCAGCTGAGCATAATCGACATGAAAATTTTTACTCACAAAAACCAATTCAGCATCTAACTTACCCTCGGCTCTAAGCTGTAAAAGCTCACCTTTGAGTACACTACACGACACAACACAAACAGACATCTAAACACCTTTTACCATCATAACAGTTAGATATTATTCTTGTAGTGGATGAACGTTTTGTGCGAAGCTATTGGCAAGTGCTTGGGTATCTGATGTTCCAACAATGAGGTATTCACCATTTTTAACTCTACTACAAGACTTGTAGTATTAGTTGATGCTACATAGGCGGTAGCTCCATTGCCCAGCGTGTACATACCTATGCGGGTATTATCAAACTCAGTTGAGTATTGCCTGTGTAAATAAGGTTGCCTGAACCTACTTGACCAATAAACGACCTAGCAATCTCCTCCGAGGTAACATTTTTGTTGCTTTGGATGCGAAAAATTGATCCAATGTAATCAAAGCTGTGGGATTCAACGTTTATGTACCCTTCACCAACAGTCACAATCGACGGTGATGCTGAACTACTACAGCCCAGCCCAAAATGCCGCCAATTATTATTAGAAATACCCCTATGAGCGCCATAATATGTTTACTATTCACACCTATGCCTATCGTTTCCCAAAACTATTTCGCTAGTTCGATTCCTGTAAGTGGTAGGGCTAAGTTAGTGAATCGGCGTCAATTGAGTTGGTGCCTGCGTCATTATGGTTTAGGTGAGGTGACAAGTAAGTGTGCCGCGATGTATCTGGGTGTTTCTCAGAGAAGATTTCAACAAGTCTACAAACAATATCAACTAACAGGTAAATACCCCAAATAAAACAAAAGGCTGGCGGGAGACCCAAAACAGAAATTTCCCAAGAATGGAAAAACCTAATCAAACAACAATACGAAAAAACCCGATGTAATGCTGTGTATCTGGAGAAAAAGATAAACTTCAAGTATCACATACATATTTCTCATCGTATAATTCATCAGGTTTTGCTTGAATTAGGCTATGCAGAGCATGAAGCAGTTAAACAAAAACGCAGAAAACCCTGGATACGCTACGAACAAACCCATTCGCTATCTTTAGTGCATATGGACTATCATTATTGTAAAGACGGCAGATATCTTTACTGTTTTAGATGATACTTCTAGAAAGGTTTTGGCGGCTGGTGAATTTGATCACAAAACTACTCAAAATGCACTTATAGTTTTAAGGCAGGCTCAAAAAGAGGTGATCTCTACCCTATTTTGGCTGTGGTGACTGATCATGGCTCAGAGTTTTATGCTAATCTGCGGGATGCCAAAGGTCATGCGGAGCACGAGTTTGAATTGTATCTAAAAAAACAAGGCATAACGCAGATTCTTTGCGGTGTAATCATCCGTAGACCAACGGGAAAGTTGAAAAATGGATGATCTCTACATCCATCATCGTGACTGGTTCTCTAATTTAGAGGATAGGCTTTTGTGGTATAATGAGGAGAAGCCTCATGGAGCGCTTAACCTTGAAATAGCGGAAACTCTAAGTCAAGCTTTTATCCGTAAAATGCGGCCTGAAGTCTGGATCGGACTAGCAACAAAGACATTTAAATGGTGAACAAACATGAAACCCAAAACAAAACCAACTAGCGAAATAGTTTTGGGAAACGATAATTCACACCTATGCCTATGCCCACAATCATCTTTCCATACACTTGACGATCCTTTAGCCGGTTGCGCAATAATCTATTTGCGCCTAACAGAACAATGCCACTAACTATCAGAGCCACGGTCACAATGATTAAAACATTGGGCAGTGTTGCCTGTACAGTGAATTGTTCAATAGCCATTTTACATCCGTCTATGAATATTATTTGGATAACAAAAATCTTTCCCAAAGAGCTACAATAAGCATCATATCAAACAAGGAAACGCCAAAAAATTAATCAAAAAAGAAGCCTTAGTTTGCTTAGAGAGTTTGTTGTAAGATCTTTGCTCCCCCTGAAAATTTGAGTTTACCTGATTAAAAGTCCTTACCAGGTATTTACTACCCTTAGGCAGACCCTAAAAAATTAGGGTTTTGGGGAAATAAAGTGGTAGCGGGGCCAGGTTGGCCAATTTTGAGTCAACTCGGCAGTGTCAAAAGCCAGTGTTAGCTCCATGCCAATTTTTAGTTGTTCTTGTGCTATGTCTTGTATCATACCTGGAATTTTTAGGTCTTCTTCGAGTTCAACAATACCCACAGCATAGGGTGTTTGTGCTTGGAATTGTGTTGGTGCTACGTGGATGATGGTGTATGTGAGGAGTTTACCTTTTCCTGAGATGGGGGTCCAGGTGAATTCTTTGGAGAAGCATTCACTGCAGAGGGGTCTTGGGGGTAGATGTATTTTTCCGCATTTGGTGCATTTTCCTGCCATTAACTGGTTGGTTGAGAGGAATTTGTAGAATTGCTCAATCGTAAACGATTCAGTGCTCATTAGTTATCTCTCCGGTAGATGTGTATAGCTGCAGTTGCACCTGAGCCGCCAATGTTTTGGGTTAACCCGATTTCTGCATCCTTAACTTGACGCCTATCAGCTTGTCCGGTGAGCTGCAAATACATCTCGTATGCTTGTGCGGTGCCTGTGGCGCCAACGGGGTGACCTTTGGATTTGAGACCACCGCTAGTGTTAACCGGTATGTTTCCGCCTAGACGTGTAGCGCCGCTCTCAACGAGTTTACCGCCTTGACCAACAGCACAGAAACCCAAATCTTCATAATGTATAATTTCTGCTATGGTAAAACAGTCATGAACCTCAGCGAGGTTGACTTGGTTAGGGGTAATGTTTGCCATTGTGTAGGCTTCGTTTACGGCTAATTTGGCCGAATGTAGCGAAGTAAGAGTTTGGCGTTCATATAGCCCGATGGTGTCACTGGCCTGTCCGCTACCCACTATGTGAACGGGCTGGTCAGTGTATTTTTTTGCAAGTTCAGGTTTTGTTAAAATTATGCAACTTGCACCATCAGTTATCAAAGAGCAGTCATAGAGTTTAAGCGGCCAAGCCACATACTTTGAGGCTAAAACGTTTTGGAGGGGAACTTCTTTTTGCATATGCGCCTTAGGATTGAGGCTACCATGGTAGTGATTTTTAACAGCAACCATACCTATCTGTTCCTCAGTGGTGCCATAAGTAGCCATATGCGCGTTGGCCATTAGTGCATAGAGTCCTGGAAAGGTGATTCCGTGAAACTGCTCAAAGGGATAATCAGAGGCCATTGCTAGATATTCGGTGACTTCTGCAGTGGTTCGGTGCGTCATTTTTTCCACTCCGCCTACAATAACTACATCGGCTAAGCCGGAGAGAACCGCATAAATGCCTGAGCGCAAAGCAACACCCGAGCTTCCACAAGCCGCTTCAGTACGTGTAGCGGCGATGCCCGAAAGACCCGCCCAATCCGCCAAAGTGCTGCCCGTATGTCCCTGATGCTCATAAGCCTCACCCATATGCCCAATAAACATAGCCTTGATATCCTGTTTAGGCTCAAGCTTGGGACAACGAGAAAACGCCTCAGAAGCGGCTTCAGCAAAGAGTTCACGCGTCAATAAACCGTCATGTTTACCAAATTTAGTCATACCAGCACTAATTATACTGGCAAGTGGTTTCCCATTCAACCCATGTACCTCTCTATGGATAATAATGTTAGCAACCCAGAATAAAAACTAAACCGTAAAACCACAGTTTATTGGTCGGGGTCGGGTAGGTTCCAGCCTGCCTTAATTTTTTGTCGAACAGTTTTTGCTATATCTGGCAGGGTCAACATGAATTCTACATGTGAACACTGATTTGTTCCACAGTGTTGGCATTCGAGGCCCTTGGGGTTTATGGTTATGGTAACTAAGGTTTTATTTTGGTGGTCGAAAATTTTTATGCCATTCATGTCATGGCTGATGAACTCCCACTGTTTTTTAACCATTTAGATACCCCTTTGCAATATATTTCTTTTAACCGATATCCGCATTCAATCGACCCCTAAATATTGTTTTTTGATTTAACCTTCCATCCACCTCGACGGGCTTCACACCTATAAATTATACACAATTTCCATGAAGTTAAACTCCAAATCCCACATGGATTACCAGAACTATGCGTTAAAATTCTTGCGATGCTGTAACAAGAATTGAGTTGATCCAATTTTGTCGAAATATTGACCTTGAAAACCCCTGAAGCAAGTAAAAAACTGATGTTCAGTGCAGGGGGTGGGATTCGACCCATAGCTGATGGATATATCGCCATCAGCAAGTTTCTTTTCGCATAACAATCCCTTTTTCTTGTTTTAAGTTTTAGTGTTGTCTGTTTTTTATTGAGTAACGAGCTCTGCATAAAGATTACTGCCTTAAAATAAACAAACAGGATTTAACGTCAAAATTGTGGTGAAAATAAAGAAATCAGCAAAACTCAATACAGCGGTTTACCCATTGAAAGCTTAATTGAAGTAACAAAAAGCGATATAAGAAACCCCCTAAATGATGGGGGATAAATCGGATGTGTGATTATGAAAAAACTCGCAATAGTGTATCTTTTATGTTTAGCAATTCTGATAGTGCCCCTTTTTTTGGGCGTAGGGCCAGTTGTAGCGTCAGTTGATGATTGGTCGATGTTTCGAGGTGATTTAAGTCATAGTGGTGTGTCATCTACAGTGCCGGCAACAAGTGCTGATGTAGTTTGGAAATTGGAAACTGGAGTTCCTTTGGATTCCTCTGTTGCTATTGTTGATGGCCGAATATATGTTGCAGGTAACGATGGCAAAGTGTATTGCCTAAATGCTGTTGATGGGTCTCAGATTTGGGTACATTCAATGCCTGATCAGTCAGCAATAAGTTCGTCTATTGCAGTTGCAAACGGTCGTATTTACTTTGGAAGCTATGACCATTATGTATATTGTTTAGATGCTTCTTCGGGTGATGCGATATGGTCTTGCCAAACAGGCGATAGTATACACTCCTCTCCAGCAGTAGCCGATGGTTCTGTTTATGTTGGTTCACGGGATGGAGACGTTTACTCCTTAGATGCACTGACTGGTCTTAAGAATTGGCGTTTCTCAACTGGTGGAATAGTTGATTCATCACCAGCAGTAGTTGATGGGAAACTCTACATTGGATCCGCTGACCATAACGTGTACTGTCTAAACGCAATGAATGGTGTAAAAATATGGAGCTATACCACAGGTAACGCAGTTCTCTCTTCTCCTGCAGTTGTCAATGGTTATGTCTACATTGGTTCACAAGATAACTCTGTTTACTGTCTAGATGCTCAAACGGGTGCAATGGTTTGGAGTTGTCAAGTGCAAGGCATAGTTGATTCTTCTCCTGCTGTTGTTGAGGGGTATGTGTACATCGGTTCGGGCATACTTGAAGGAAACACGGACAAAAACATCTATTGTTTAGATGCAACAACCGGACATAAAGTATGGCGTTATGACACTCCTGATGGTGTTTATTCTTCTCCTGTTGTAGTGGGTGGCTACTTATATGTTGGTGATTGGGCTGGTAATTTCTACTGCTTAAATGCAACTAACGGCGTAAAAGTTTGGTTGTATGAAACTGGTAAAATAACGGCTTCTCCAGCAGTGTCAAATGGGTTGGTTTACATAACTTCATGGGACAAGTCCATCTATGCTTTGGGTATACAAATGGGAACCAATGCTTCTCCAGACCTTTCTCTTTGGGTGATAGGTGTAGGGGTAGTTGTTGTCGTAGTTGCAGTTGTGGCAGTGCTTTTTATTTTTGTAATTCGCAAGAAGACCAAGGCTACGAAAAGGTAATTTTATTACCTTATTTTTATTTTATGATTATTTATGGCTGTTATTTGTGGAATATTGTATTTTTATAAGTTTGTATTTTGTTCTTTTTATTTGCAAAAAGTGTGGGCGTGGGATTCGCGCTAACATTCCTATGGCGACATCGTCATCAACAGATTTTTTCGCTTAACCCTTTTTCTTTTTTGAGTCTCTTAATGTTATCGTAGATATTTTGGCGCTATGTAACAATCGTAGTTAATGGCACAAATAGTGTTATTTATACATTTTTTAGGAGCTAAACGGTGTA